>Ga0079226_10000215_pt1 | contig 38418 bp, 32 predicted proteins | sample Poulit2014_FD_76345 | JGI IMG/M metagenome (GOLD analysis project Ga0079226, IMG submission 76345) | Agricultural soil microbial communities from Georgia to study Nitrogen management - Poultry litter 2014 | ecosystem: Environmental > Terrestrial > Soil > Agricultural land | place: USA: Georgia...
GGATTAAAGCGATTTTTAAACTCGGTAATGGTTTATCACGCTTAATAAAAACTTCATCGCTATCTAGTTTATTGTTGTCACAACAAGCCATGTAGCCTCCTTCTGAATTACATTGTTTTATAATTTATGTTTTCGTAATCTTTTTTTGATGGCGGTATTGCATCTTTACTACGAGACAGCGATGTCTTTACATCAAGAGATAGCTTTATAGCCATGATCTTTTAAGTTGGGTCTCGTAATCTATAAATTCTTCGTTCTGCTTTTTTGTTTTGCTTTTTAAGCTTCAGTCACCCTCCTCAAGGTGACGAAATTCAGTATATCCATACAACCTTTTTAATTGCAATACTCCCATAACTGGCATTATTACTAGCTTTCTCTCAAAAGAGAAACTCACATACGTCACGTATATCAATCTCTCCAAGAAAATTTCCGCTGTGAAAAAATCAAAAAAACCAACGTATAAAAACGCTGATTTTGCGCAAACATTAATCAAAAAATCTCTAAAAATTAAAATTTTTCTCCCAAAAATAGCCGAGGAAAAATCAATAATATTTCTTTTTTTGTACAAAAAAACAACAACCCGTCATCCAAAGTAGATTGAAAAATTTTTACGTTACGGCAAACGATTTAAAAAAAATTGAAAAAACTAAAATTTATAGGGAACAATACTTAACAATTGGAGATAAAACACCCCACTTGATTCAAAAAACTTGGCGAGACCTCTCAATATTTCATGATTTATCTTCATTTCAGAAAGGCACAATCATCCAGATTGCAGCAACTTTGCTAATATGAATAACAAGGGATTCGCAATCCTTACAAAACATGGCAAAATTAATCATCTTGAATCATTCATTACAGGCAAATTCAGTTCACAGTGGAAACCTTAAAGAATAGACCTATTACAAAACTCAAAGGCGTCGGTCCCAAAACAGCAGAAACCTTAGAGAAGCTGGGAATCAAAAACTATCTTGATCTCCTCTTTCATCTTCCTTTTCGCTATCAAGATCGCACCCGAATCACGCCCATTGCGCTGTTACAACCTTCACAAATTGCCATTATTGAAGGGGAAATATTTAAGAAAGAGATGACGCATGGAAAGCGCCCAACACTCGTTGTGTGGCTGAAAGATGAATCAGGTGTCATCGCTGTCCGTTTCTTTAATTTTTATACCAACATGATTAAACGTTTCGACGCACTGAAAACCCTACGTTGTTACGGTGAAGTACGATACGGCATGAATCGCTTGGAGATGAGCCATCCGGAAGTGCTGAACTTCATGGATAAAGATACTGAGCTAGAAGAACGAATGACGCCGATCTACTCACTCACTTCCGGCATTACCCAAAGACAAATGCAAGGCTTTATCGACAATCTTTTACAAGAGCTCCAAGAGGAGCATTTTCCGGCATTTTTAGAATCGCCAGATATAAATTTGAAAGATGCGCTCTATTTTCTCCATAAACCACCGACAGATGTGAATATCGAGCGTTTAGAGAATAAGGAATATCCTGTACAAGAGATTCTTGCACTAGAAGAGATTGTGGCACATCAAGTCGCACTCAAAAAATCTCGAGAACATTTTAGCCTTGAGAAATCGAGCCCGATTCATCTCGATCCAACAGCACTCAATCAATTTAAGGAAAATCTCCCTTTCACACTTACCGGCGCGCAAAGCCGTGTTATCAGCGAAATTGAAAATGATATCCAATCCCAGTCACCCATGATGCGATTAGTACAAGGTGATGTGGGATCAGGAAAAACTGTCGTGGCCGCCGGCGCGCTCATTCATGCCGCAAAAGCAGGATTTCAAGCCGTATTTATGGCGCCGACTGAACTCCTTGCCGAACAACATTTTATCAACTTAGAACGTTGGTTTACACCGCTCGGCATCACGGCGATTCTCCTAACTGGCAAACTGACCGAAAAGCAGAAACACGAAGCGCAAGCACAAATAAAATCGGGGGACGTTTCTGTCATTATTGGCACACATGCCGTATTCCAAGAATCTGTCGAATATGCAGCGCTCAATTTAGTGATTATTGATGAGCAGCACCGTTTTGGTGTGGAGCAGCGTCTAACGCTACAGAAAAAAGCGCCCAAAGGATTTACGCCACATCAACTGATGATGACGGCAACGCCAATCCCAAGAACCTTAGCTATGACATTATATGCGGATCTCTCAAGCTCCATTATTGATGAATATCCACCAAACCGAATCCCGATCACGACCACTGTCGTCAGTGAGAAAGCGCGTGATAAAGTGATCGAACGCATCAATGCACAGAGCCAAGAAGGTACACAAGTTTATTGGGTTTGTACGCTGATTGAAGAATCAGAAGTGGTGCCGGCAAAAGCGGCAGAGACTACTTATGCTGATCTTTGTGAACGCTTGCCACATCTAAGAATTGGCTTAGTTCATGGCAGGCAAAAGGCCGCAGAGAAAGAAGCGATCATGGCCTCTTTTAAAGCTCATGAACTCGATATTTTAGTGGCAACAACTGTCATTGAAGTCGGCGTTGATGTGCCCAATGCTTCCATTATGATTATCGAAAATGCCGAGCGCTTAGGGTTATCCCAACTACATCAGCTTCGTGGACGAGTTGGCCGGGGATCTAAGGCTTCATTCTGCCTGTTAATCTACTCTCCGCCTTTATCACATATGACACGCGAACGATTAGAGATCATGCAAGCAACCAATAATGGCTTTGAGATTGCCGAGAAAGATTTTGAACTCCGCGGTTCTGGCGATATTTTTGGCACCAGACAAACCGGCGAATTCCGCTTTAGGATGGCAGATCTGTTCCATCATCAACATCTTATTGAGCAAGCTACCGAAATCGCCAATAAGATTATTGATGATTCAACGCTCAGCCAAAAAATTATTGATAGTTGGATCGGCGATAGCGGCGAGTTTGTTTGGAGTTAAGGTAAAATATCATCGATCTAATTTATCGTTTCGGTTTTATAAATAGCAGCGATCATTGCCGGCGCAAAATTCATAAAAGCATGCAAGCACTCGTCCCAGCCTTACATCTGCTCTATCAGAACCGTTTCATCAGCTCATTAAAAATAGGTGTCGATACGAAAGATCTTCATTTCAACTTCACTTGAAAGATATTGAAACAAACGGTTATGTGCTTCTTTCTAGATAAGAAGCTCCAACTTTTGAAATTAAATGCGGCACTATTACGATGACAAATGACTATTTTTTACATCTGTAATAAACATATGCCCCGGCGCATGTGTAATCACAAAGTCAGGTTTTGAGCGCATCACCGCCGCTTGAGGTGTTACGCCACAAGCCCAAAATACCGGCACTTCTCCCGGTTTAATCGTCACTGCATCACCAAAGTCTGGCTGATCAATATTGTGAATCCCAATGATAGAGGGATCTCCAATATGCACTGGCGCACCATGAACTTCCGGCAACTGATTAGTAATCGTCACCGCTTTCACCACTTGATCATAGGGAATCGGACGCATACTGACGACTAATGGTCCACTGAAAATCCCTGCCGGCGTTGTTTCAATATTCGTAATATACATGGGTACATTGCGGTTTTCAGCAATATGACGCACTTCAATATCCGCATCCATTAAGGGTGCTTCGAAACTAAAACTACAACCTAAGAGAAAACTCACCAAATCATCGCTCCAATAATCTTGGACCGATTCGAGCTCATCAACATATTCACCATTTTTGTAAATTCGATAGAGCGGAATATCGCGTGCAATATCGGAACCTTTTGTAGTCAGTCTGAATTCTCTTGAGCCAACATCGCTCACTTCTAAAATCGGGCAAGGTTTAGGATTACGCTGTGCAAATAGTAAAAAATCATACGCATATTTTTGCGGTAAAACCACCAAATTTCCTTGCGCAAATCCCGCTGAAACGCCGGCGGTTGGTCTTTTAAATTTTCCCTGCCGAATCAATTGCCGCACTTCGATTGGAGCCGTCGCCGCAAAGCTTTCATTTTTTAATATCTCGCTCATTTTCTCACTCCTTATTTTATTGATGATTTGTCACATCTCTTCACTATCCTATGATTTCAGGAAAATCACAATAGCGGTCAATACTGCAACCATTCATGCAGATAATGCAGAAACTTCTCGATAAACGGTATAATCTATTTTTGTAAACAATTCACTATGCAAACAAACATCACTGTTGATTGCCCAATCATCAACTTTGGATTCTAAATATATGAAAAAAATCGACTTCCATTTTCAAGCCTTCGTTCGTAAGATGCTCTATATCTTAACGATTATTGCGTCCTTCATTTTGATCGCCGACATTACCATTGTCGATTTGCCAAATATTCAACGAAATCTCGATGTGGAACCAACACGTTTACAGTTCTGGATCTGTATCTATTTCCTGATCGATTTCATTCTCTTAATGCTCATTGCCGATGATAAATGGCAATATTTCAAGCGTTATTTCATTCTGTTACCGCTCTCTATTCCCTATAGCAATCTACTGACCTACTACTCGGTGGATCTCACTTCTGACCTTATCTATATTCTAAAATTCCTGCCGATTGTTCGGGGCGTTGTCGCCTCTATTTTACTCATCAACTTATTGATTAGTAATAAAATCACAGGACTATTTATTGCCTATCTTTCGGTCTTCATCTCGCTAGCTTACATTCAAACACTTATCTTTTTTCTCTTTGAATCCCCTAAAAATCCGGAAGTGCAATCCTACTACGACGTCCTTTGGTGGGCTTCGATGACAGTCACAACCTTAGGTTCTAACATCATTCCTGTCACCGGCGTTGGCAAAGTTTCGACAGCAATTTTAGCAGTCACGGGAATTACCATTTTCCCTATCTTTACCGTTTACATCACCACAATGGTTCAAAATTGGAACAATAAAGATAAAGAAACGCATCTCGCAAAAATATCGCAAACACCCTCCATTTCTCAAGAATCTCCCACAAATAAATCTTAAATGATAAGCATTAACGCTATATTTAAATTTTATTAAAGAAAAGCTTACTCACATCAATATTTGACCTTTTAACTTCAAATCTCCTTTGACGAATCACTCTATAATAGAGAGATTAATCTATAGAAAAGTATTTTGAAATATCCCTCATTGCCCTTCTGATAACGAAAAACTATTTTCAAAAAGGGTGATGATTAAAAGTTTTTTTATTCACTAATTGATCGGCAATGTTGCGATCAAAAGGAATCAAATCATGAGTAGTACTTTCTTTATGCCACCAGTAAACGTCATTGGTGAAAATGCGCTTGCAGATGCTGTTGCAACACTGAAAGGTTATAATTTCAAAAAAGCATTAATCGTTACAGATGGTTTCCTCTCGAAATCAGGCATGACTGATGATGTGATCAAACTTCTTAACAAAGACGGGATGGAAGCGGTCGTATTTGATGGTACGAATCCAAACCCAACAACTAAAAACGTTGCTGATGGTTTAGCGATCTTAAAAGCAGAAAAATGTGATTTCGTAATCTCATTGGGCGGTGGTTCACCGCATGACTGCGCCAAAGGTATCGCACTTTGCGCAACAAATGGCGACGATATCAGCGCATTTGAAGGCTTAGATAAAACAAAACACCCGCAATTACCAATGGTTGCGATCAATACAACCGCTGGTACCGCTTCAGAAATGACTCGTTTCTGCATCATCACTGATGAAGAACGGCACGTTAAAATGGCAATTGTTGATAAAAACTCTACTCCAATTTTATCAGTCAATGATCCGCATCTAATGAAAGGCATGCCGAAAGGATTAACAGCGGCAACAGGAATGGATGCTTTAACGCATTCTATCGAAGCCTATATCTCCACAGCGGCGAACCCAATTACGGATGCTTGTGCCTTAAAAGCAATTACCCTAATCATCGAAAATCTTAAAACGGCGGTGGATAACGGTAGCGATATTGCGGCACGTGACAACATGGCATATGCGCAATTCTTAGCAGGAATGGCATTTAACAACGCATCACTTGGTTATGTTCATGCAATGGCGCACCAATTAGGCGGTATGTATGACTTACCACACGGCGTTTGTAATGCGGTATTATTGCCACACGTATTAGATTTCAATAAAACAGCTGCAGCAGCTCGCTTAAAAGATGTGGCGAAAGCAATGCATCTCAATGTAGAGAACATGAATGATATGGATGCCGCAAATGCCGCGATTGCGAAAATTCGCGAATTAGCAGCTTCTATTGAAATTCCTGCAAACCTCACACTTTTAAACGCAAAAGCAGAAGATATTCCATTGCTTGCTAAAAATGCATTACTTGATGTTTGCTCAGTAACGAATCCTGTCCAAGGTTCACAAGCAGATGTTGAAGGAATCTTCAAATCTGCGATGTAACTGAGCTTTATTAAGAGTTCAATGACTGACGATTCGTCATTGATCACGCGCCTCTTCATCACTTTTAAACAGGTCATGAAAGAAGCGCAACACAAAAAAGCAGCGCCCGCATTAAAGGCCCTGCTTTTTTCATGAGAATTTTTAATAGTTCTCCGTTTCAGCTTAAGAAAATCTATTGCCACTGCTAATATAAAGTGATCGTCATGTTGATTAAAGAATCTTAGCAATCAATAGTAATACCCGATTAATAACGGCATGCAAATATTCTCCCCAGCGATGCATCAATCTTAAAAAAGATTATCAACACTAATATCTATAGCTCAACTACTTCGATAAATCTGGCTGTGTCACTAAATCAAAAACTTTCCATAACGCCTGAAAACGCTTTTCATACTTTTCATGCCCACCAAATAACAGCTCCGTTTGCAACGAATCCATCATCGCCATATACGTTGCCGTTAATTCCATAACCGATAGACCTGAAGAGACTTTCCCTAGATTCGAATCCACGATCAACGTTGAAAAATAAGCTTCCAACTCATCCATAAATGCATGCATCGGCGTTATCGACTCATGATACAGATGTGATGGTGGTGCAAAAATCGTCCGTAGCCAGAATTGCATATCGTGCGATGTCATAAAGCGCGTATCAAGGCTTTCTAAATAAGCATAAAATTGTGCTTTAAGATTCTCTCCGCCGGTAATCATGGCTTTAATATAGCGTAATTCGCTATCAATCATCATCGGAATAAGACTTAAGAATAGCTCATCTTTATTACGAAAATGCGCATAGATTGAGGCTTTCTTAATCCCAACATCGCCGGCAATCTCATTCATCGTGGTCGCATCAAAACCTTGCACTGCAAAGCGGATTAATGCGGCATTCTGTAATTTAGAAGCTGTCATCTTGCTATCCTATCTCTTATCATTGATAAAAAATTATATCCTAGATCACGCAGATGACCAGCTCCGATTCTTTTTTCCTTGATCTATACGTTTTGCGTCTTCTTACAAAGAAGCAATAAAGCAATCCCTAAAACGCCCATTACCGATGAAGCTGCACCTGCTTGTTTCCCGCCGCTACTCATCGTTAATGCCGTAATATTTCCCAACACTAATCCTAGAGCAGAAATCGAGATCGCTAAAAAGAAAGTATAGACCAATATCGTCAGCTCCATTTGAGTGGTGAATAGATATAAGATCGCTGAGAATAACGTATGAATGATCATTCCTATCATCAATAATCGTCTCGCTGAAGAAAATGCTCGCAGGTTTTCGGTATAAGATGGATAAAAACATACGGACATTTTTCCAGCGATACTTCTACTTTTAACCACACTTTGAATTAGAAAATTTTAAAATCTGTGTCACTATTCACAAAACCCAATAGTCCAATATTCTCCCTACAGAAATATTTCAGACAAAAAAATAGCGCCTCATCCGAAGCGCTATCGTTTAATTTTATTCAAATTTTCATAAAATTTTTATGACGCATTTATCATCTACATTATGTATCTTCGTAATCAGTAGCGTGAAATCATAACAGTATGCTTACGCAGCACCAATCTCTTCTAATTGATCAAGCGATGGCACATAGAGATAACTACCAGTGACTGCGTGAGTATAGGAGAGCATGAGGTCAAAATGCTCATCTTCATCACCAAACATACGCGCTAACATCTTTTCATAACGGCTTAATTCTGCGCTATATGCCAGGAAGTAGAGCCCTTTCTCACCGCTTGCATAACCATACGGTAAGCTATGACGAACGATCTCAAGCTCTTCGCCATCTTCATCAATAACCACACGCTCTGTATGTGCGCCTACAGGTTTTGCATCATCATCCATCTCAATATCAGATTCTTTATGACGGCCAAATACATTCTCTTGTGTTTGTAGATCAAAATGATTGAACTGTTCCATAGAATGCACCCATTTTTGGGCAATCACATAACTCCCGCCGGCATCAATTCCATCATTAATCACCGTCACATCTTGACGATCTTTCGCACCTTTAGGATTCTCAGTCCCATCGACAAAACCACTCAAATCACGCGCTTCTAACCAACGAAAACCATGTACTTCCTCTTCAATGATTACCAACCCCTTAAAAAGCTTCACTAAATCCTGTGCCACCGAGAAATTAATACGATGAGAATGCGAGTTAATATGGACGAACATATCCCGTTGAGTTGATTGTGCCATGCCATACCCTAACTCTTTAAAATCCACTAATTCAGGGGCACTTTTAGGATTACCTGATAGCTTCGTCCAAGCATCGCGTCCAAATGCGACGACAACTTGTAATCCTGAATCAGAAAATCGATTAACATAAGAGCGTTGTCTTGCTAATAAGCCGGCAATCGCATCTTTAATAGCATCCAGATCATCACTTTTGAAGTCAATCTCCATAAAGATCGCATGATCACGATTTTCAACAATTAAACCTTCCTGAAAATTCAATTCACTCATCTGCTACTCCCCTTTCTTTTTCTGTCATTTGTTGTTGACCATAATCTTTTGATTATACCGATTCTTTCTATCTTTTAACAGATTCAAACGAAAGAATCGCCGGCGTTCATTGCACTATTTTCACGATTCTTGATCTAATTCAAAAGCAAAATGCCGTACAATTCTCTTTCTACTTTAAAATATCGGAACTATCAAAAGAACTTATCATGACTATTGTTGATGAATCGAAACTTTTTATTCTCGCTGCCGGCATTATTATTGATCCTAAAGGCCGTTTACTCGTTGTCAGAAAGCAAAATACCCATAAATATATGCTTCCCGGCGGTAAAATTGATGAGGGAGAATCCCCGATTGAAGCCCTAATGCGTGAGCTTCATGAAGAAATCAGTCTCACTATTCCCCCAACATTAGCGCATTTTATTAAAGAGTATAATGCGCCGGCAGCCAATGAACCTGGATACTTTATTCGCTCCAATCTCTTCTTTATTCTCTTGCCGGAACTGATTGAAATTGCGCCCGCAGCGGAGATCGCAGAAGCAATCTGGATTACGCCGAAAGATATCCCAAACTATGATTTTGCGCCGCTCATGACCAGCTTTGTGATTCCAACATGGCTTGATCTTATCAATGATATCGGAGAAAGTTTAGGCTTTGATTCCAACTTAGATGCGTAAATAACCGCTGTTATTCAAAAGACGATACATCTCTGAGAAACATAGTTGCAGGCGGTTATCAAGCTCCGCTCACAATGATCAGTGTTATAGTGAAATCGGTTTAAAACCACCCAATTAAAGATTCTATTTAAAAGTCGATGCTCGGCGGGAGAGAATGGTTGCACGCTTTTAGCAATCCCGCGCCAGCAGTTATAAAAACGCTTTTTAAACCAAAATAACTATATCAGTGGCTTTTGAGAAATCGAAATAACAAGAAGATCCCCAATTAAATCGCCAATTAAATCGTCATAATATTTTGATATGACTGTTTTTTCAATAATTTCAGACAAAAAACTCCAAAAATATTGCCATTCTATCGCGCAATATTTTTCTAAAAATGCTTAGATAATCATTAATAAATTATTTTAAGGAGAATTTAATGGAAACCCCAATCATTTTAGATCCTAAACAAACTGCGGATTCAGCGGTTATTTGGCTTCATGGTTTAGGTGCAAGCAAAGAAGATTTTCGACCCGTTGCCGAAATCTTACAATCCCGAATTCTACCTGCCACTCGCTTTATTTTACCACAAGCACCGGTTCGTCCTGTGACACTCAATAATGGCTTTCCGATGCCCTCTTGGTATGACATTATCGCGCTGACAACCCCGCGGGAAATCAAGCAATCGGAGCTTGATGAGTCAAGCCAATATGTGATTTCCCTTATCGAAGCAGAAGTGGCTAAAGGCATCTCAAGAGATCGTATTATCCTTGCCGGCTTCTCTCAAGGCGGCGCTGTCGTCTTTAATACCGCATTTATTGCATATGACAAGGTCATTGGCGGCGTGATAGCTCTTTCCACTTATAGTGCAACCTTTGATGAATCGCTCAATATTTCTGATGAGAAAAAGGCGATTCCAACACTCCATCTTCATGGTTCCATGGATGATGTCGTCAATATCGAGCTTGGAAAAGTGGCCGAAGAATTTCTCCGTACACGCGGTGTTAAGACGACTTGGTATGATTACCCAATGCACCACGAAGTGATCAATGAAGAGTTACAAGATATCGCCAATTGGCTCATTGATCTTCTTGAGCCAAATCACTCACAAGCATGAATGATCACATTCATCACTCCATGAGGAATAGAATATGAACGCCCCTTTAAATATCGTTATTATTGGTGGAATTGGTGCCGGAATGAGTGTTGCGGCAAAAGCAAAACGTGAAAAGCCTGACGCCCATATCACCGTGATAGAGAGAGAAGACTACATCTCTTTCGGTGCATGTGGTTTGCCTTACTATCTTGGGCAACAATTTGATGATCCCGCTTATATGTTTGCTCGAACCCCGGCAGAAATAGAGAAAAGTGGCATTCAACTACTTTTGCAAACTGAAGCCATTCAATTACACTTTGATCAAAAACAGGTAGAAATTCGCAGCCTCTTAACGCAAGAAGTCTCAAAAATTCCGTATGACCGTTTAGTGATTGCAACCGGCGCATCACCACAGCAGTTGGATCTTGCAGGTGTCAGCGCCAAAAATCTCTATCTTCATACCAAACTTCGGGATGTTGAAGTACTGAAAAGCGACCTTCATAAATATCAGCATATTACGGTGATTGGTGGCGGATTCATTGGTGTTGAAGTGGCAGATCAGCTCACCGCACTTGGTAAAAAAGTGACAATTCTTCAAGGTGGCGCACATATTATGCAAGGTCCTTTTGATACCGAATTCTCCGAAAAAATTGAAAAAGCGCTGAGCAAAGAACGTATTAAAATTCGTTTAGGCGAAGTGGTCACTGGCTTAAAAGTCGTGGATAACAGCATTCAGAGCGTAATGACAACTGATGAACATCTCCCAACCGATGCCGTTGTTGTTGCCATTGGCTTTCGACCAAATACAGAATTTATCACTGATCCTCGCCTGAAAAAACTACCCAATGGCGCAATTATCATCAATCAATATGGCGAAACATCGATTCCTGATGTCTTTAGCGCCGGCGATTGCGCAACGGTACCGCACAGACAACTTGGCAATAGTTATTTACCACTGGCGACTTACGCTAATAAACTCGGACGTTTAATCGGCACAAATGTTGTTTCAACTCGAGAAAGCTATCTGGCATTTCCCGGCGCATTAGGCTCAAGCTTACTAAAAGTTGGTCAATATGAATGCGGCAGTACCGGCCTTACCGAAAAAATGGCGCTTGATGCCGGCATTTCACATAAAACAACCCTGATTGAAACGCCGAATCACACCAATTATTACCGCGGACAAGTCACCTTAACGATCAAGCTAGTATATGATCCTAAAACCAAAGTATTACTCGGCGCGCAGATCTTTGGTAAAAAGGATGCGGCATTACGCTTACATGCACTAAGCATTGCCATTCATGCCGGCATTACAACTGACGAGCTCGGATTTATTGATTTAGGCTATGCGCCGCCCTTTACGACAACTTGGGAAGCGATTAATATTGCCGCAAATACCGCAAAATAGCCATCCTAGTAGATGGTCAAAAAACACAAAATAGCCAAACGCTAATTCAAGCACGCTCATCAAATGAGGGTGCTTTTTTTATCATCATTTCAGGTTAAACATGTCTATTATTAACCGCTGGCATAAGATTGATAAAGACCAACAAACATTTTCCTTGGCGGATCAAGAGGCTTTTAAAATAACGCTTAATCAGACAATTGAAAGCCCATTTCTCTATCCCTTGTAAGAGCTCCTTTCTTCCATAAAACCTCATCCATATATCTATCGTTACAATAATATTAAATAATTGAAATCACTGTTATTAGCGGCAATCAAACGATCGGTTTTATCTAAAAAATGCTTTCTTTTATTGCCCACAACGACTAAAATACATCGACAACATTGTTGTCAATAATCAGATCATCATTAATCTCACGATCATCTATCAAAACGACTTATAGATTGCGATTTTAGTGATACAGAATCTTCTTTCCTAAAATATACAACAGCACATTTATAAAATTACTATGAAAAAAATTCTCCTCTCAACGCTTGTTGCCTCTATTGTTGGCATTTCACAAGCAAATTATTTGGAAGGCTTGAGCCTTGGTCTCGGTGTTGGCTATCAACAAAAACCTTTCGTAGGCGATAATTCTGATTGGGTTCCTGTGCCTCATGTCGAGTATCAATCAGGAATGTTCTTCATCAAAGGCTTAAAAATGGGCTTAGATGTGATGGAGTTCGATAATACCAAGGTTGATATTCACTTAAAATATCAGTCATTAAACTTTAAACCTAGCGATTCTCACGGCGCATTTACAGGACTTGATCGCCGTAAATCAACTGTTTTATTAGGCACAGGTTTGAGTCATCGCTTTGATAATAATCTATTTGTGAATGCCGAGATTAATGGGGATATTTTAGGTCGCAGTAAAGGTTTAAGCGCCGATGCAACCGTTGGTTATATTCACCAAGTCAACGATCACTTCACGTTAATTCCAGCTGCGGGATTAACTTGGGATAATAAAAAACATAATCGTTACTATTATGGTATTTCAGCTGATGAATCTTCTAGAACCGGCATTAATCAATATCGTCCTGGTGCCAGCGTCACACCACATCTTGCGCTTGGAATGGTGGTAAAAGCAACAGAACAATTCCATATTTTTGGTGGCGTTGAGATGAAGTTCCTTCCAAGTAAAGTCAAAGATAGTCCCATCACAAATCGCTCTACTTTGACAAGCGTTGCCCTTGGAATTAACTATAATTTCTAAGATTCATCTAGTTTTAATGGAAGCTTTAAGGTGATAAAAATGGCTCATAGTGATCTATCCTAAAAAAATGAAATGATTTTAAGGATCATCGATTCAATCACTTCCTCTATTAAGAGCGCTTATTAGCGCTCTTTTTTATACCCAATAACTTTTACAAAAAATGGCAATAAAAAAGTAAATATTGCTCCCAAAGCTTTTTTGTGTAAAAGTGAATCTTAAGAGATAACTCTCGAAAACGTAGTGAAACACCACATAAAGATCATAAATTTATTATAAAAAACAAAATGAAAGATCGTACTTGAAAATTTTATAAAGATTCAAGATATGACAAAAAAATAACTAAAAGAATGTGCTGTGAGAAATGATGATTATCGATGATCAAGAGCCATCAAGCAGATGAGAGATCGATAATAGCAGCAAACATTCACAATAAAAATTAGTCCCTTATGACTTATTTGATCGGAGGAATAATTATGAAATTATCGGTTGTAGAACGCTTACCCCATGAAGAAGTGATCGTTGAGTTTATGGAAATGATCGAAACAGGTGCATTTCTCCCAGGCGAAATTCTTCCTGAGCTTCCAGACATCGTGGAAACGCTTAAAAAACCCGAGTCTGACATTATCCAAGCCATTGAAGTTCTAAAAGGCGAAAATATCTTTTTAGATCGTGAAGGATTACTCTTTCTCACACAAAATGATAAGGATCTGATCTTAAGTCGCCTTCGTAACCGCGTTCTCAATATTCACTCAGCGGATATTATTGATCTCCTTGAAATTCGTGAAGGATTAGAAACTCGTGCCTTTGCTCTTGCAACCAAACGTGCGACCAATGATGACTTTAAAGATATTGAGGCGGCACTAATCGCCCTTGAAGAGCGTACAAAACTGCATAAAGCAGCGACAAAAGAAGATTTGCGTTTCCACTTAGCGCTCGTCAAAGCAAGTCATAATCCAACAATGGTTCGCGTGGTAGAAATTATCTTTAAGCAACTCTTTGAATCGCTCAATGAAACACGTACAACGGTTCGTAAACTCGTAAATGTCGATTACTTTGTCGATGTGCATCGCGAGCTCTATAATGCACTTCTTGCACGAGATGCAGAAAAAGGCGTAGAACTGATGAAAGCGCATATCGAAGATACTATTGGGCTCTATCAAGTACCGGCAACTGCGAATTAAGCGACAGCCCTTGCTGTTCACAAAAATAATGAAAAGCGGATCACTCGATTCGCTTTTTCATTTCGTAATCAGGGTACTTGACAACAATCTCTCAATAAGACTTAACAATATCCTTTCTAACATCAAAAGCTCATCATGACTGCTGATATGCGATGACTTTAAAAAATGCCCCTTCATATTGAAGATTTCGTAATATATGTCACATCGATTTCACTATCCTTATCCTTTCCAAAGTTATGCACAATTTCTATGGATAACTTTTAGGACAACTCTGCGTATGACAGGATAATAACTTTTGGGGGTTGAAGATATCACAGTAAAATCCAGAGAAATCACTATCAAATAGAACTTAACTGACTAAAAACAAAAAGGATTTCTCCTTTTATAGAAAAATCCTTCTTCCCCTCAATCTCTGTGGACAACCTTGGATAAAGTTGCACAAAAAATGATTAACTGATGAATTGCATAACCGATTGGTAAATCAGGTTCAAACCAAATCCTAAAAAGAAAATGCCGGCAATCCCATCAATATAGCCACCCGCTCTCTGATAAACCGCTTTTAACTTTGGCAAAGAAAACAGCATCACGACCAACATAAACCAAAGAAATGTTTCTATCACCACCAAGGCAAAGATCTCAACACGCACCACATTCGACACTTGTCCTCCGACAAATAGCACAAACACACTGCCGAAATAGATCAATGCTTTAGGATTAGCGAGATTGGTTAACAAGCCTTTTAATAGCAGACGATTCTTATACTGCTTTTCAATCTTCACCTCAGGAATCTCAACACTATTATCACCTGATAAGCCTGTATGAATATTTTTCTGTCCTTTAATCTGAATAAAACTAGAGCGCAATAACAGATAGCCTAAATAACTTAAATAACTCCCACCGGCAAAATAGAGGATCGTTTGAATCCAAGGGAGTTTTTCTACTAAGACATGTAATCCTAACAATGCCACAATCGCCCAAACCGCAACGCCTAATGTAATCCCGATCACCGCCATTGTCGCTTCTCGTCTTGAATGACTCACAGCGACTTGTGTCACTAGAAAAAAGTCCGGTCCTGGCGTAATGAGTGCCATTAAATGGATTCCGGCAACAGTGATTAATAACATGGTTGCTTCGTACATAATAAATCATGGGCCTTTAAAAAAGAGTGGGAATCGTTGACTGATAATCTTCGAAAATCATCTAGCAGATGCTTATCAAAAGGCACTTTTAAAACAGATAAAAACAAAAAATGCCGATATGTATCATATCAGCATTTTCTATGAATTTTACGGCTAATTCCAAAAAATTATTCTCAAAATCGAGAATCTATTCTTATATTATCAAACGCTTAAATGAGTGGTTTACCCACCATAGATTCTAAAACTTTTAATGGAGATTGCGAACTATCCACCATATCATCCACATCTAGCTGGAAAGTTTGTTCTAACATAAACTGCCCGCTCATTGCCGCATGTGGCGTTTGATCCGAGAAACAGATCCAACTTGAACCCGGCATAAAATTCACATCCCACTGCACACCATGATCTTGGTAATTTTGATCTTCTTTCATCATGTCGTGAAACTGCAACATAATATGATCGTAATGTGTTCGACGACTTTTCGTAATTTTTAAGGAATCTAATAACGTAGCACCAATACTCGAATAACTTTTTGTTTGTGGTAACAAACGTTTTGCAAGCTCAGGGAAAGGCTCTCCCACACGCCATTTACGTGGTACGCCAGCAGGATTAATATTATTAAAGATACGAATAATCCGTTTTCCATGAAGCGGTCTTGATGGAAAAGCATCCACGTGCAATCGGCGATCATCCTTACGGAAAGAGTTACTATCACTCCATTCATCAATCGCATTCAAGCGAAGCGTATTCATAGGACTATGAAGCTTGCCTTTATACTCAGGGATCAGATCAGTGATCAATCGTAAACTTGCCTCAGAATAACGCTTTAATAATCCTTTTAATGCCGACTTTTGGGCTTCAGAGATATCATCAGCTGTACCACGAATCGCATCTTGATCCGCTTGATACATAATATTTTTACGTTTGGGGCTGACCAATGCTGGATTTAATAACGCCGCTTCCTCGTCTGTTAAGTGAAAAGGAAGTAAAGGAAAATAAAGCACCTCACCTTTCTCTAAATGCGCCACAATATCCGTTTGATCAGTGTGTTCTGCATGCCATTCGGTCATTCCTAATTCCAAAATTGGTGCTTGATCTGTCGCTGCTGACATCTTTTACCTCCCAAAAATCGTAATACTATTAAAATTGATTTCACAAACTCCCTCAAAACATCAAAACGATCATCTTGAGACAGATTACAATTGGTTATCACTGTAAAAAAGAATAATTATCAATTGGGTATTCTATCATTAATTTTTCACAATGGGGAACGGATTAGGGCAAAGTTGACCTATCACAACCGCCTCTCGCGCACCCGTTGCTCTTGGCACATTACCAATCTGTTGCATCTTTGTCTGATAACCTAATAAGGCAAATGCCATCGCTTCTTTCGCATCGCTAGAAATGCCAAGATCTTCATTCGTTAAGATCAAAATTCCCGGCAGTTCCGCTCGTAAGTAATCCAATAAAGCCAAATTATAAGCACCGCCGCCGCCAATAATTACCTCATCAATAGAGAGTTCCGGCAAAATAAACCGACGATAACTCTCCGCAATGCTCCATGCGGTAAATCGTGTCAATGTATGAATCAAATCTTCTGGCTTTTCAAACTGAAAATCATGTAGTAACGATGATGTGAATTGGCTACCAAACAACTCTCTTCCTGTGGATTTAGGCGGTTCCTCTTCAATATAAGCATGATTTTTTAATCGTTTGAATAGTGCCGTAATCAATGACCCACTTCGAGCGATATTCCCGCTCTCATCATAACTTTGTTGATATAAGACTGTCATCGCATCATTGATCATCATATTGCCTGGACCAGTATCAAATGCCCAAACATCATCAAGATCTGCATTTTTGGGCATTACCGTGACATTGCCAATGCCCCCAATATTTTGCAGCAAGCGATTCTTCTCAAAATCTCGATATAAAATTAATTCCGTTAATGGCACGAGCGGTGCACCATCACCGCCGGCGGCAATATCCATCATGCGAAAATTAAAATAGACATCTGTTTGATGATGATACGCCAATAATGATGGATCGCCGATTTGCAAAGTGGAAGGTTTCAATCCCTCTGCCAATGCGACTTTTTGCGGCAGATGATAAATGGTCTGTCCATGTGAAGCGATAAAATCTAACTGCCCATTAAAATCCTTAACCGTTTCTAAACCTTGGGATTTTAATTCAGAAACCGCTGTTAATAGCGCCGATACCGTATCCGCATACAATTGTCCGAGCTCCATATTCAACGAGCAGATGCCGGCAACTGTTGAACTCTCATTGTGACATTCTTGATGAATCCGCGTTTTCAAATCGCGCTCTAAAGGTTGCGATATAAAATAGAGAAGCTCGCACTTTGTTGCTAATCCTTTGCCGGAAAGCTTCACAAGTGCCGCATCAATGCCATCTAATGAAGTGCCGGTCATTAATCCCACCGCATATAACGATTGCGCCATTTTAAAGCCCCTTTTGTGCTGCTAAAATTTGCCGAATGTGTCCATCATATTGAGTGAGTAATGCCGTCGCTTCCTCATAGTTAATCGCCAGTAATGCCATCACAATCGCACTTTTTACATGTCCATTAGCCGCTGCAAGCAACGTGACGGCATCTTCATAACGGCAATCTGTCGCTTCCATCAACATCCGACGAGAACGCTCAATCAGCTTCTCATTCGTTGATCTGACATCGACCATTAAATTTTGATACACTTTCCCAAGCTGAATCATTGCGCCGGTCGACAACATATTGAGAATCATCTTCTGCGCAGAGCCTGATTTTAGTCGAGTGGAGCCGGTAATCACCTCTTCCCCAACGACTGCTTCAATGGCAATATCCGCCATCTGACCAATCACACTGGCGTTGACACAAGCTAGCGCAATCGTTGTTGCGCCTAATGCTTTTGCATAACGAATACCGCCGACACAATATGGGGTTCGTCCAGAAGAGGCAATGGCGCAGAGAATATCTTTTTCATTAAAATTGATCGCTGCTAAATCCATCACCACAGACTCCTCACTATCTTCTGCCGCTTCTACGGGATGACGTAGCGCACGATCTCCACCGGCAATCATACCAATCACCATCTCCTCACCTACGCCAAATGTTGGTAAGCATTCTGAAGCATCTAAAACACCTAAACGCCCAGAAGTACCCGCACCAATATAGACTAAACGTCCACCCAATTTGAGTGCTGTGACAATCCCATCAATCGCCTTTGCAATCTGCTCTGATGCAGCTTCCACGGCATCGATTACCCTCTGATCTTCCCGATTAATTAATCGTACTATTTCGAGCGTTGATAAAGTGTCTATCTCCATTGTCCGGGGATTTCGCTGCTCAGTACCAATTTTTTCAAGATTCAGTTTGGGGTTTATCATGATTAAAAGCTCTTTATAAGATATTAGGTGAAACTTAGTATATCGAGATCTAAACACCTTTTCAGGGAATGAAAAAACCTTGGCAGTTAATGGTTGCCAAGGTTTTTCTAATTACTATAAATGTCGTGAATTTGAAGATCTGTAGTATCGATCAACAACGATCATTACTCCTAGTTATTTTGATAATTCAAACGATAACGAATTCCTAAGTTCAACTCATTCGAACGCACTTTAGAATGGCTATGTGCACGATATTTTTGTGCGCCTAATTCTAAATTACCAGAGTTTTTGGCCTTACCATAATCAATGTAACGATAGCTTGCATCAATCGAAAGATTATCTGTCATTTCATAACTGATTCCTGCCGTTAAGTTCCAAGCAAAATTTCCGCTACTTTTTGATAATGAAGCAACCTCACCCCCAAAATTAACCTGATTATCAGCTTTAACACGCGCATAACCAATTCCCGCACCAACATAAGGTGTCCAATTTGAATCAAGATCAAAATCATAGTACACATTGGCCATCACAAATTGCGATTTAATATCGCTTTTGTAATTTAAATCGGGTGTGGATGCTGAACCTTCTAGTTTTACTTTTCCGTTATAACCATATTCAAGCTCAGTACGGAGATTATTGCCCCATAACGGCATACTAATCCCATATGCAATTCTTAATTGCCTGCCACCGTATCACTTTTTTTATGATTCACATTATAAAGCGCTTGCGTCGCCTCATTACTCCCATTTCCTGTCAATTGATTCTCTAGACGAACGGCTGCCCCTTTTCCTGAAACATAATGATGATAATCCTGCGCAGCTGCCATTGAACCTAAAAGTACTGTTGCCAATACTGAAACTAACCAAACCTTTTTCATATACCATCTCCCCTATAAAAGTTGTCCTCATTATATCGAAAACTGCACACAATCACACTTGATTATATCCATAACCTAATGATTTATATTATCTTATGTAAAGATATGAAAACATAAAGTAAAGAGCACTGTTCTACAATGTCATTCTCGAATAAGAAAAATCCCAGAAAATCGAATAATGACTTTCTGGGATTCAACTTTTTCATCAATTTTGTCAAAACTTTTTTAAAATGTTGTTACAAAACACTTTAAACCTTTAGTTTTTAGTTAAAATCACTTTACAGTTTAACCATGAATTTCACGGAATGCATCAAATGAAATATCAGGATAACGCTCTTGCGCTAAATGAAGATTCACTCGTGTTGGCGCAATATAAACATATTCACCATGATGATCTAGCGCCAAGTTATCCTCAGCTTTACGTTTAAACTCTTCAAATTTCTTCGGATCTTTAGAATGTACCCATCGCGCCGTTGAAACATCCACATGCTCAAAGATACAATCCACGTTATATTCAAGCTTTAAGCGGTGCGCAACCACATCAAACTGAAGAATCCCCACAGCGCCGATGATCAGATCATTATTACGAAGCGGTTTAAAGAGCTGCGTCGCGCCCTCTTCACATAATTGTTCAAGTCCACGCTCAAGATGCTTCATTTTAAGCGGATCACGCAAACGCGCACGACGGAATAGTTCCGGTGCAAAGTCTGGAATTCCTTTGAAGCTGATCTCTTCTCCTTCCGAAAAGGTATCGCCGATACGAATCGTGCCGTGATTATAAATTCCGATAATATCGCCGGCATATGCTTCTTCAAGATGCCCGCGATCGGAAGCCATAAATGTTAAAGCTTCTGGAATACGGATATTTTTCCCAATTCTCACGTGACGCGCATTCATGCCCGGCGTATATTCCCCAGAACAGACACGCATAAAGGCAATTCTATCACGATGGCGCGGGTCCATATTCGCTTGGATTTTGAACACAAACCCCGTTAATGGCTCTTCATCTGCCATCACATCACGAGTTAAAGTCGCTTGTTTTTTCGGAGATGGTGCGATTTCCACAAATCCATCAAGCATCTCTTGCACGCCAAAGTTCGTAATCGCCGAACCGAAATACACCGGCGTTAAACGACCTGCTAAATACTCTTCAATATCAAACTCATGGCTAGCAACTTTCACAAGTTCTACTTCTTCTCTAAAAGCATTTGCACGATCTTCGCCTAAAACCTCATCAAGTTCTGGGCTATTTAAGCCTTGAACGATACGTCCTTTGCTTCTAGTGCCGCGCTCTGCCGAATCATAAAGATGGATATAATCTTCAAGGATATGATAAACCCCCTTGAGATCACGTCCCATACCAATCGGCCATGTGACCGGTGCACAATTGATCTTTAAAACATCTTCCACTTCATCTAACAGATCAATCGGCTCTTTTCCATCACGGTCAAGCTTATTGATAAAAGTAATGATTGGCGTATCCCGAAGACGGCAAACATTCATTAATTTAATAGTCTGCTCTTCAACCCCGTTCGCACAGTCAATCATCATCAGTGCAGAGTCAACAGCAGTTAAAGTACGATAAGTATCTTCCGAGAAGTCTTGGTGTCCCGGCGTATCGAGCAAGTTAATCATACAATCACGATAAGGGAACTGCATCACCGATGATGTCACCGAGATTCCCCGTTGCTGCTCAAGCTCCATCCAGTCGGACGTTGCATGTCTTGCGGCTTTTCTTCCCTTTACAGAACCGGCAAGATTAATCGCACCTCCAAATAACAGGAGTTTTTCTGTCATTGTTGTTTTACCGGCATCCGGGTGGGCAATAATGGCAAAGGTTCTTCGTCTGGCAACTTCTTTCGCTAATTTACTCATGATTGTAATTTTTTTAATACGTTACTCAAAAAATAGGTGCTCGTATTGTACACTTTTTTTTGGTCTAGGTCGCTTTTTCGGCGCATTAGAATTGCCAAACGACAGATCTCTTGTTATAAGGAAATGAAGGTGATTATATTAATAATGAATACTCGTGAAACATTATCAAATATTACATTCATACCATTACTTATGCCGTTAATTGGAGATATCAACAATGTCCGAAACTGAATACCAACATATTCTTGTCGCCGTAGACCAATCAGAAGACGCTGAAAAAGTGGGTAAAAAAGCACTCATGGTTGCGAAATGTAATCATGCAAAAATTACCTTACTCAATATCCTTGAAGGCATCAGCATCAGTGCAGGTTATGAGTTAATGCCGATCATTCCACAAGTATCAGATAGCGAAATCATTGCCGAAGCTAAAAAATCAATGCGTGAACTCTCTATGAGACTTGGGATTCCAGATGCAGATACGATGGTGATCTCTGCGCTTTCCACAAAAGAGGGAATTTTAAGAGCTGCAGAAGAATTAAAAGCAGATCTTTTAGTATTAGGATCTCACACAAGAACCGGTCTCGGCGTTCTTTTAGGATCAACCTCGGGATCAATTATCAATGATTCTCCTTGCGATATTTTAACGGTTAAAGTGTCATAAAATTCGCGAAGATATTCATAATATTGAATGTTCAAACAGACAAAAGGGCTTCAACGAAGAAGCCCTTTTTTTATCTATTTCATTTTTCTATCGAATTGATTTTTAATATCAAAAAATGGGGAAAAACCTAAATAATTACCGGAAGCTCATCCCGCTTTTCTAACAGTTTACGGACAGCATGTGTAACTTCATCCGTAAATTCACTCCAAGAAACATGCGGATCTTCAAACATCGTATATTGAATCAGCGGTTCTAATATCAATCCGGTATAGAGCGACACTTGCGTTAAAATAGAAACCTTCTCAATCTCCCCTTTCTCCATTCCTTCGATAAGCAGATCCTTCATCCAAAAATGAGGTTTTAACTCATCTTCTACTTTTGCCCAAAATTTATATTGCGACAGCAAGGCAAAATGCACGCTTTCAGGATCGACATGATAAAGCGCATAAGTATAACGCTGCATCTCTTGCAATCTTGTGATCGTATCAATATCTGTTTGCTGCGCAATTCTAGCAATCTCTTTCGTATACGTCCGCAAAATAATTCTAAAGAGATAGAGTGCCATCTCTTCTTTACTCTTAAAATGTTTATAGAGCGCAGCTTCAGACGTTCCTGCCTCTTTCGAAATATCCCGAACAGAGACTAAATCATAACCATGATGAGCAAAGAGCTTTAAACCCGCAACAAGATAACGACTCTTACTTCCTTCATCTGAAAAATCAAACTTCATCTCTCTATTCCTATCAGCTAACAGTTGTTAACGTTTAGTATAGCAACGATCAGCCTTTCAGGGAATCCCAATTTAGTAGTACTTTATCGCTATTTCATAGTGAAATCGACTTCCAATAAATTGCTTAAGAACATATCTGTAAAATTTTCTCAATTTCGCATTAGCACTTGTCGGAACGATGTTTCAAGCGAAATCACGATCATCACCCTCTCATAAAGTTAACAATCGATTACTTTTTACTTGACACAGCATCTTTGAACGATTAATCTACCCTGAAAGTTAACTATCGTTTACCATTTGTTATTCCCTTAAAAAAATAGACAAGAGGCAAATAAAAATAAATGAAAATGGATAAAAAGAGCTAACAATAGATAACAATATTTTCCCAAGAACAATATAACGATCTTGATAAAAAAGCAGTTATGATAAACCTCAAAGCTTGAGGTACATTCACAAAAGGAACATACATATGAAATGGTTTTTACGTACATTGCTCAATCTCTTCTACCGTATCGAAGTAGAGATTGATGAAAAAAGCCAAGACCAACAAGGCATCATTGTCTGTAATCATCAATCATTCCTCGATGGTCTGTTGCTGGGACTCTATTTACCGCAAAAACCGCTATTTGTGATTGATAGACAAATTGCAGCAAGATGGTACTTCAAGTTTTTCTTACGTTTTGTACCGCACGTAACGGTTGATCCTTTTCACCCGATGGCAATGAAAACTATTTTACAAAAAGCCCAAACGGGTCAAAGTATTGTGATCTTTCCAGAAGGTCGTATCACGCTTACCGGCAGCTTTATGAAGTTTTATGAAGGTGCCGCATTCATTGCGCACAAAGCAAATCGACCGCTCATTCCAGTCTTTATTGAAGGTGCGGAACAGACCCATTTTAGCCGTTTAAAAGGCATCAAAAAACAGCGCCTTTTCTCAAAAATTCGTATCGTCATGAAAGCGCCGGTCTATATTGATCTGCCTGAAAGAGCATCCGTTCAAAGCTCTCGCCATTATCTTGCGAAATTTACTCAAGAGTGTCTGATGAATACACGCCTTGATGTCTTTAGACCAACATCGCTCTTTGAAAGCATTCTCAATGCTCGCCGTGAATTTGGGAAAGATACAGAATGCATCGAAGATATCACACGTAAACCGTTAAGTTATCAAAAACTCATTGAAAGCTCTCTAGCATTATCCCGCGTTTTTGCGCGCCACACGGCGGAGAAAGAACGTGTCGGTTTACTACTGCCTAATACCAATGTTGCCGCAATCTCCCTCTTAGCAATGAATGCGATTAATCGTACCAGCGCCCTTTTAAATTACAGTGCCGGCGTTGAAGGAATGGATGCCGCAATTGTATCGGCAGATATTAAAACTATCATCACTTCCAAACGTTTCTTAAAAGAGGGGAAACTCGAACATTTCCCAGAAAGTTTCCCGCAAATCCGTTGGATCTATTTAGAAGAATTACGCAAAGAGATCACGCTCAAAGATAAACTTTGGGTATTAATGGCTCGCCGTAATCCATTGCAGTATCTGCCGGAAGTCAAAGCTGATGATGAAGCTGTGATTCTCTTCACCTCAGGATCTGAAGGAAAACCGAAAGGCGTAGTACATACCAATGCCTCTATTTTAACCAATGTGGAACAATTGCATACGGTTGCAGACTTTACGAAGAAAGATCGCTTCATGGTTGCACTGCCACTCTTCCACGCTTTTGGCTTAACTGCTGGCATGTTTACGGCAATTCTTTCCGGCGCGAAAGCCTTCTTCTATCCTTCCCCACTTCATTATCGCGTTATTCCAGAAATGATCTATGAGTTACAAGCGACCGTCTTTTTTGGAACCTCTACCTTCTTACAAAACTATGCGCGCTATGCCAATCCTGTCGATTTCTCAACGCTGCGTTATGTGGTTGCCGGCGCTGAAAAATTGAGTGATACCGTCAAGCAAACTTGGCAAGATAAATTTGGTATTCGCATTTTAGAAGGTTATGGTGCCACAGAATCTGCGCCGGTAATTTCAATCAACGTACCAATGGATTATAAAGAAAATACGATCGGCAAATTATTGCCGGGAATTGACTCAAAGCTCGAACCTGTTGAAGGGATTGAAAAAGGCGGACGCTTAATGATTAAAGGTGGCAATCTCATGAAGGGTTATCTCTTCTATCAAAATCCCGGCGTTTTAGATAACTCAGAGATTGAGCAAAATGATGGTTGGTACGATACCGGTGATATTGTATCAATCGATGAAGATGGTTTCCTCGCCATTGAAGGTCGCGCAAAACGCTTCGCGAAGATTGCAGGAGAAATGGTTGCACTAGAAACCGCTGAACGAGTCTTTCGTGAGACCTATCCTGATAACTTACATGCGGCGGTCACTCGAGAAGATCAAAGCAAAGGTGAAGCAATTGTGATCTATACCACCGCCGAGGAAACTGATCGAAAAGCGTTGATACAAACCGCTCGCTCCTTAGGAATCCCAGAATTAGCCATTAGCCGCGATATTCGTTATATCCGAGAGCTGCCACGATTAGGTTCCGGAAAAGTCAATTACCGCGCCTTAACCGAAATGGCGAGTGAAACGGCTTAAGGTGCTTTATAAACACCCTATTAATAGCGAAATTCACCTCTAATTTTATGATAAAACAACCGTAGGAAGCCAAAACTTCCTGCATTTCAAGACAGTTTCTCCTCAAAAGTCACTCTCTGACTTTAAAGGTTTTAATGATGAAAACAGCCTCAAATTTCCAACAAACACCGACAGCAACAAAAGAGAGACTCTTTAATCGCGGCATTTTAACCGTTCTGAATGCGCAGTTCTTCTCGGCATTTGCCGATAATGCACTCTTTTTTGCATTGATGGAAATCATTAGTAAAGGTAGCTTTGGTAAAGAAGGGACTTACATTCTCCAAGGCACCTTTGCCCTTTTCTATATTCTGCTCGCCCCATTTGTCGGGCACGTTGCAGACAATCTTTCCAAAGGTCGTGTTTTGCTCATTGGTAATGGCATTAAAATTGTCGGTATCTCTCTCCTTTTTGTTGGGATCAATCCTTTTATCTGTTACGCGATTGTCGGACTTGGTGCTGCGGTTTATTCGCCGGCAAAATTTGGAATATTAAGCGAACTGGTCTCCAATAAGCTCTTAATTAAAGCCAATGGTTTAATAGAAGGCTCTACGATTGTCGCGATCTTACTCGGCTCCGCACTTGGCGGAATCTTAGCTGAAAGCCATGTAACCTATGCCATTATTCTCGCATTCAGCGCCTTTTTCTTAGCGCTCATCTTTAACCTTCTTATCCCTAAAATTACCCCAAAACGCCGAGACGGATTTAATGCCGGCATGATTCTTAAAAAATTCATCATCGTTCTTAGACGTTTATTAAAAGATAAAAAAGCCCGTTTCGCCATTTTGGGAACGAGTCTCTTCTGGTGCGGCGTTGCCGTTTTAAAACTGTTACTCAATGATTGGGTACGAGATGTATTAGGAGAAGGTACCGAAAAGGTTTCGGAGCTTAGCCTGATTGTCGGCATTGCAGTGATTTTAGGCTCGGCCCTTGCGGCGATACTCATTACGCAAAAGAACATCAAACTGAGCCTTTGGGCTGGTATCGGCATGAGTATTTCTGTAATTCTCTTTCTCACGCAAGAAAACCTTTATCTGGCTTACGGCGCACTATTATTAGTGGGAATTTGCGGAGGAATCTTCCTCATTCCGCTCAATGCACTACTACAAGAACGCGGCGGAAAACTCAAAAGTACCGGAACCGCAATTGCGATTCAGAACCTTTTTGAAAACAGTTTTATGATGCTTGCGCTACTTCTCTTCGGGGGATTAGCGGCATTTACCACCATTCATATCGGCTATCTCATGGCATTTTTTGCAGCACTTTTCTCACTCTTAGTTTTAGCACTTTTTGCCCATATTCGTCTTCGCAATGTCTTTGGATAATAGTATTACTCAATTGCCTAATTAATAACCATAAATAGAAGCGCCTGCATTTTAGGAGGCGCTTGACACTTTTCCCACGTTACACATTTCTTATCACAAAACTTATCCACAGGAATTGGGGATTACTTTTAATAAGTGGGGAGATCTTCCATAGAAAAATCAATTTTAAAGTTGATACAAGGCTAAAAAGATAACTGATTATTCAATATGCATTGAAGAATCAGTTATCTTTTTTCTTCAAACTTGCAACATCATTTGCCAGAAAAAAATTCTGACTAATGCCGCAATTTTTAAACACAGCAGTCATGACAACAAGATAGAGTTCACCATTTTCAAAATGCTTTCTCATTACTTAAGAAATATATGTCCTCCCAATCAGCACCAACTTCTTGATCAAAAAAATAGTGATAAAACAATCAAATAGAAATGTTCACCAAAATTATCATCATTAAATCTTGTCTCTCAAAAACCAAAATATCCTGACAAAAATGCGCGCTAATAATTGTTGATTTTTAGCTTATAAATCTTCTTAAGAATTTCGGCTGGAATAAGAACTTTTACGAAATAAAAAAAATTTACAGCCAAAATAATTTGCTAATTAGAAATTTTTGAGTAACAATGCGCTCAACAAATTATTTTGGGTTAGCAAATATTGCTAACTATCCTCGTTAGGTGAGGCTCCTATATGGAGGTAAGCTACTGCCCAGAAACGTCGAGAGACACCAATGGGTCAGCAGAAACTGTCGAGCTAAGGCGGTATCTAATGTAGCCGGGATGATTCCCATGCCATATAGTGCTAAAACTTTACGAAAGAGGAGAGATCTGTACAATCACGCGTATTTTTTGGCGTGCTTGTAAAAAAACACCCTCCTCACAACTGTGGTTGGGTGTTTTTTTGATCTTAAAAATAGACTGATCATCTATAAGCTCTTTAGAGTGGATACCAGCGTCGGCTGCAGCGCACTGCCGCGCTTAACAAAATATATCGAAGACAGCAATCTGATTACTGTCGTTTTATGAAAATAAAAGATAAGGAGTTAAGCAAAAATGGTGATTCAAGACCGTAACATGAAATTTGGGTTAGAGACAGCGGGTTCGCTCATGTCCAATGACTTTATCACGCTCGATATGCATCAGACCGTTGATGAAGCCATCAACTATCTTCGTAAAAATCTTTACCAACGTGAAGATATTCATTACGTCTATATTCTCAATGACGATAAATTGCTTGTCGGCGTTGTCGCAATTCGAGAGTTGCTCTCTGCAAAGGGCGATGAAGCAATCTCAACCATTATGAAAACGAAACTCAAACAAGTTTCTACTGCAATGGATCAAGAAGATGTTGCACAACTCTTCCAACAAACAGAACTTGTTACCATTCCTGTCGTTGCAGAATCCGGTCATCTTCTCGGCGTGATTCACATCGATCAGATCCTTGATGTCATGGAACAAGAGAGCACCGAAGATGTCTATCGTATGGCATCCATTAAAAGTGGCGAGCTTGAAAATCAAAACTTATTAACTGCCACCATCTGTTTACTCTATCGTAAACGTATTGCATGGTTAGTCGTTCTCGTATTTATGAACGTTTTTTCTGGTGCCGGAATTGCCACCTATGAAGATCTCATCGAAAGCAATGTTGCCCTTGTCTTCTTCTTACCCCTTCTTGTTGATAGTGGCGGTAATGCCGGCGCACAGTCTGCAACATTAGTAATCCGCGCAATGGCGCTTGGCGAAGTTCGTATTAAAGATTGGTTTAGAATGATTGGCAAAGAAACGATTATCTCGGCACTTCTTGGTTTTACAATGGCTCTGGCTGTTTCTATCGTCGGCATGTATCGCGGTGGATTTGAGATCGCATTTATCGTTGCCATCACGATGATCTTTGTTGTCATGATTGGTAGTATTATTGGCTTATCACTCCCCTTTATCTTCAGCAAACTTAAAATGGATCCCGCAACAGCAAGTGGACCACTCATCACCTCTATCTGTGACATCGTCGGAGTCTTCATCTACTTCGGTATCGCAAGTGCATTCATCACACTTTAAGATCCATCCGATCTCTCTGAATACCAAGCATCTTGATCTTGATGAAATATCCTCAAATTTTCAAATGCTCGGGATTCAGAGAAGACGATAAAAGTCCCTTCTGTAATATTTTGATTCAAGAGTCCCTGTTATCATGGCTGGAATGAGATTGGTAAAATATACAAATACTTTCCCCAACGATACATCAGCTCTTAAAGCACCTTCAATCAGATCATTTAAAATCCATTTCACAATATTACTGATTATTGACCATTGAATATGATGCGCTCATCATACATTCAGATCTTTAAACCTAGCATTGATCGACCATGTATTTTTGTCTCCATTACTACAATCGATGCCGGCATCACCTACAATGATCAATAAAAAAGCGAGCCTTGATTGCTTAAGGCTCGCTCTTCTTTTATTAGTTGATATCAAATCTATTAAGAGATCTTTGCACCTGGTGCTAATTCACCTAATGTAGTGAGAAGTGTTAATTGATCTTTTGTAGAAGCGGATAAAATCATGCCTTCACTCACACCAAAACGCATTTTACGCGGTGCAAGATTCGCCACCACAATGACATATGTGCCGATCAATGCCGCAGGATCTTCGTAGAATTTACGGATTCCTGAAAAAATAGTACGTGGTTTCTCTTCCCCTAAATCAATTTGGAAAGTTAAGAGTTTATCTGCGCCTTCAATGAAATCACATGATAAAACTTTGCCTAAACGAAGATCGACTTTAGCAAAATCATCAATCGAGATATATTCACTTGAATCTTGCGCATCACTTTTCTCAGCTTTCTGCGTTTTTTTCACATCATCCGTTTTCTTCGTATCTGCCGCATCATTACGTACCACCGCAAGCGCTTCTTTATTCGCTTCGATCAGTTTATCTAAATCTTTACGATTCAAACGCGTCATCAAATGCTCATAACTTCCAATGTGATGCCCTTTCCCTAAATATGTCGTTAACGCATCAAAAGACAATGGTGCAATATTTAAGAATGCTTCCACTTTACCGGCAACGATTGGTAATACAGGTTTCAGATAGAGCGATAACAATCTGAAGCACTCTAAATAACCAGTACAGAGATCTTGCAACAATTGACGTTTTGACTCATCTTTGGCAATTTCCCAAGGTTTCATCTGGTCGAAATGCTCATTTACATCATCACATGCTGCAGAGATTTCACGAAGTGCTGCCGCAAAATTACGTTTTTCATAACCAGCTTTTACCGCATCTTTACGAGCAATAATCGAATCAATCAATGCCCTTGTTTCATCCGCAATCGCGCCCAACTCGTTATCAAATTCTTTCGCGATAAAACGACTAGTTCTAGAAGCAATATTGACATATTTCCCCACAAGATCCGCATTCACTCGATTGACAAAATCATCAAGATTCAAGTCAAAGTCATCAATTGCACCATTTGATTTTGCGGCAAAATAGTAACGTAACCATTCTGGATCTAAACTTTGATCAATATAAGAATTTGCGGTAATAAATGTGCCACGAGATTTACTCATTTTAGCGCCATCAACCGTTAAGAAGCCGTTAATCGCATATTGTGAAGGTACACGATGACCTGAGAAATTAAGCATTGCCGGCCAGAAAAGGGTATGGAAATACATGATATCTTTCCCGATAAAATGCACCATTTCTGTCTTCGCCGCGGCCGCTTGATCTTTCTTAATGAAGCTCTCAAAATCAATGCCGCCCGTTTTATCACAATAATTTTTGAATGACGCAAAATAGCCAATCGGCGCATCTAACCATACATAAAAATACTTATTCTCAGCATTAGGAATTGGGAAACCGAAATAAGGCGCATCACGAGAGATATCCCAATCTGATAACTTACAATCACCTTCTTCGCCAATCCATTCACGCATTTTATTTGCAGCTTCTGGTTGTAAACGCTCTTTATCTTCTAAGAACTCACGTAAAAATGCCACACAGCGAGGATCTGACAATTTAAAGAAGAAATGCTCAGAAGGTCGCATTACCGGCGTTTTACCTGTCACTGCTGAGAAAGGATTGATCAATTCTGTCGGGCGATAAGTCGCACCACATGCTTCACAGTTATCACCATATTGATCTTTCGCATGACATTTCGGGCATTCGCCTTTGATGAAACGGTCCGGCAAGAACATTTTGCGATCTTCATCATAAAATTGTTCAATCGTTTTTGTTTCGATTAAACCATTAGCTTGAAGCGTTAAGTAGATCTCTTCCACTAACGCTTGATTCTCTTTCGAGTGCGTCGTGTAATAGTTATCAAAATCAATATGGAAACGATCAAAGTCGTGAAGATGCGCCGCGTGCGCTTTGGCAATGAGTTCTTCTGGCGTAATTCCTAACTGATCAGCTTTAAGCATAATAGGCGTGCCGTGCGTATCATCAGCACAGATATAGTAGACATTGTTCCCCAGCATTCGTTGGAAACGCACCCAAATATCTGCTTGAGCATACCCTAAAAGATGCCCAAGATGAATATCGCCATTGGCAAATGGCAGTGCGTTTGTGACAAAAATATCTCTCTGTTGTTGCATACTCTACTAAGTCCTATCTTCAATTAGATGAAGGGAAACGAACGACTCCCTACGTTATATTTGTGCATACGCATCTTCGCGTATGGATATGGTCTTCTGCAATTTCTTTCAGCAGACCTTTTAGATTACTTCTGTTTTAAAAGAACCGCAACTTGTGCTGCAATTCCTTCTTCACGACCGACAAAACCTAGTTTTTCCATCGTGGTTGCTTTGACATTAATATCATTTTGACTAATCAAAAGATCTCCGGCAATCACACGCTCAATCGCTTCACGATGCGGTAAAATCTTCGGTTGCTCTGCCATAATCGTAATGTCGATATTGCCAATCTCATAGCCACGATCAAGTACTAATTGGTAGGCTTGCACTAATAGTTTACGGCTATCGGCATCTTTATAAGCAGGATCGGTATCGGGGAATAATGTGCCAATATCTCCCAATTTTACGGCACCGAGAATTGCATCAGTCAGCGCATGCAATACCACATCCCCATCTGAATGCGCTTTAAATGCTTTATGAAACGGAATTTTCACCCCGCCCAACATTAGGTGATCGCCCTCTTTAAAGGTATGCACATCAAAACCAAATCCTATTCGCATTTCTCTCTCTCGCTAAAATAAAGGCTCATCAATCGTAGATCTTCCGGATAGGTGATCTTAAAATTATGATGATATCCTCGATAAACTTTTGGGAAGTAGCCATTATACTCTAAAACCGACGCTTCATCTGTGACATTTGCACCGTCTTGCATGATTTTACGAGTGGCTTCTAGTAGAAGCTTTAAAGGTGCCATCTGCGGCGTTTGTGCCAACCAGATCTGATCCCGATTCAACGTTTTTGTGATATTATTCGCATCATCTACAAGCTTAATAGTATCTTGTGCTGGCAATGCCATAATCGCACCACCTTCGGGAGAATCCTGTATGACTGATTGTAAGAATTGAGATAACTCTGCAGAAGTTAATCCAGGTCTTGCGGCATCGTGCACCGCAACCCAAACATCAGCTAAGGATTTTCCTGCTTGTTGGAATCTATTCGCTAAATATGTCAGACCCGCAGCAACCGAATCAGTACGCGTTTCACCGCCTTCAACTTGCCATAATCGATCATTATGTACTTTTAGTGGCGTTGTATCTTCTGTAGATAATGCCACCACACCGCCGCTAATTTCTGGTACAGAAAGAAAGAGCTTCAACGTATGCGTTAAAATCGTTTCGCCGGCAATCTCTAAATATTGCTTCGGCACATCAGCTCCCATTCGGCTACCAACGCCGGCAGCAGGAATAATGAAATAGATCTCTTTGATTTCTTTGCTCATAAACACATGCTCTTTCTGATGATTTTCATCATTCTTGAAGTTCTTACCGCTCTAACTGTTCTCATCTCTCTTATATATCATCGCATCACAACGCGAATTTTCTCCACTTAAGCTGCATCATTCTACCCGAAATAGAGACAAAAAAAGAGTGTTCTCTTCCTGAAAACACTCTTTTAGGATGTTCTAATATTGATTAATTCGAGATTCTCATCAAATATCTATCAATATTATTCATTATTCAGCTATTCGCTTATTTTGGAAGTGAGTATTGCTCACGGCTTTCATCGACTCTTTCACGAAGTAATTTACCAGGTTTGAAATGTGTCGTATATTTGCCACTTAATTTCACTGCATCACCCGTTTTTGGGTTACGACCAATTTTTGGTTCGCGATAACGTACTGAAAAACTGCCAAATCCACGGATTTCGATACGGCCACCTTCACCAAGAGTGTCTGTGATATGTTCTAAAATTTTCTTTACACTCTTTTCAATCTCTGTTGATGAACAATGAGGGTATTTAGCGCTGAGTCTTTGTACTAACTCCGATCTAGTCACGATATTTTCTCCTTAAATCTAGACTTAATTTTTACAACTGTATTCTAATCAATTCTGGTAAATATATGTATATTTTGATAAATAATACAATCTATTAACTCATTAAGCAAGAACAACGAAACATAATTATTCTATTTTTTTAGTTTAAAATCAAAGACTTTATAAAAAACAGACCACAAAAAGCCGTGAGAAAACGACTTCCCACGGCTTTTTTAAATTGCTACATTTTTTTACAAAAATGAATTACTGCTGTTTCATTTGCTCTTTTAAAAGATCACCAAATGTTGTTGCAACTTGTGCATCATTTGCGTATTCAGCAATGTCTTGTGCACTTACTTCGTCTACTGCTTTCACAGAAAGAACGATTGAACGGTTACGACGATCAACGCTCATGAAACGAGCTTCGAGCTCATCACCAACGTTATAGATGTTACGAACATCTTCTACGCGCTCAGAAGAGATTTCTGCTGCACGAAGATTACCTTCAACACCGTTACCTAAGTCAACCACTGCGTATTTCGCATCAACTTCAGTAATGATACCTTTCACAAGTGAACCTTTCTCATGCTCTGCTAAGAATGAAGAGAATGGGTCTTGGTCAAGTTGTTTGATACCAAGTGAGATACGCTCACGCTCAGAATCAACAGCAAGTACCATTGCTTCAATCTCATCACCACGGCTGAATTCACGGATTGCTTCTTCACCAGGAACGCTCCATGAGATATCAGAAAGGTGAACAAGACCATCAATACCGCCATCGAGACCAATGAAGATACCGAAGTCAGTGATTGATTTGATGGTACCTTTGATTTTGTCGTTTTTGTTGAATTTAACTTCAAACTCAGACCATGGATTAGGCATACATTGTTTCATACCAAGTGAGATACGGCGACGCTCTTCATCGATATCAAGAACCACAACACCAACTTCTTCACCAGCTGTAACAACTTTTGAAGGGTTAACGTTTTTGTTAGTCCAATCCATTTCTGAAACGTGAACAAGACCTTCGATACCTGGCTCGATCTCAACGAAGCAACCATAATCAGTAATGTTAGTAACTTTACCTTTAGTTTGGAGGCCTGCTGGGAAGCGCATTGCGATATCTTTCCATGGATCTTCACCAAGTTGTTTAAGACCAAGTGAAACACGGTTACGCTCTTTGTCGAACTTAAGAAGTTTAACTTCGATCTCTTGGTTGATCTCTACGATCTCAGATGGGTGACGAACACGTTTCCACGCCATATCTGTAATATGGAGAAGACCATCGATACCGCCAAGGTCAATAAACGCACCGTAGTCTGTAAGGTTCTTAACGATCCCTTTAACCACATCGCCTTCCTCAAGTGTTTTGAGGAGTTCTTCACGCTCTGCAGAATACTCTTCTTCAAGTACCGCGCGACGTGAAACAACAATGTTGTTGCGCTTCTGATCAAGTTTGATCACTTTAAGCTCAAGCTCTTTACCTTCGAGGTAAGCGATATCACGAACAGGACGAACATCAACTAATGAACCTGGTAAGAACGCGCGCTCTGTACCGATATCAACAGTGAATCCACCTTTAACGCGACCTGAGATAATACCTTTGATGATTTCATCATTTTCAAGTTTCTTCTCAAGGAACGCCCAAACTTCTGCACGTTTCGCTTTTTCACGTGAAAGACGTGTTTCACCGAAACCATCTTCAAGTGATTCAAGTACAACGTCAACTTTATCGCCAACTTGAACTTCTAACTCACCATTTAAATCTTGGAATTGGTCAGCTGGGATACGGCCTTCACTTTTAAGACCCGCATCAACAATTACAAAACCGTTTTCGATTTTAACAACTGTTGCTTTGATAATTCCACCGATTTCACGCGCTTGTTCTTCGGCAATTGATTGCTCAAATAATTCTGCAAAACTTAATGACATATAATTAAAAATGCATAGACATCTTTGGATTAATGATTAAAGCCTATCGCAATTAAAACATTGGATATTTGACTTCAATCTCCCGCCTACGACTTGTTTAAAGTAAATAAAAATTCACAAAGATTATTTCTATACGCTTCCAACTAAATGGGTCGTATCAAAATAAATCCTTGTGAGACCTACAAATTCTTTCTATTTTATCAGAACTTCTGTGCTGTTATCTAAATTTATTAAATACCTATTGAGAAAAGCTCAGGAAAAGTATTCAGTACCGCTTCCCATGCTTTTTCTAACACATCATTTACGCTGAGCGCTGATGTATCAATGATTAAGGCATCATCTGCCGGCACTAAAGGTGATGCCGTTCGAGAACGATCTCGCTCATCTCGTGCTTCCACCTCAGATAAAATTTGCTCTATATTAACGCAAATACCACTATCTAACAACTGTTTATGCCGTCTATCGGCACGAACTTTTGCACTTGCCGTTAAAAAGAGTTTCAAAGGAGCTTTTGGAAACACGACCGTTCCCATATCACGACCATCAGCAATTAATCCCGGCATTAATGCAAAGTCTCGCTGTCTTTGCAAAAGGTTCACTCGCACTTTAGGATGCTTCGCCACAATTGATGCCGCATTACCCGTTGTTTCCGCACGAATCAAACGTGTAACTTCTTCTGCTTCTAGATAGATTTCTAATTGCTGCCCGTTCACTTTAAACGTCAATGGCAATCCTTCCGCTAATTGTGCCACCTTCGCTTCATCTTCTAAATCGATCTCTTTTTTCATCGCATACACGGCAACCGCACGATAAATCGCTCCCGAATCTAAGAAGTGCCACCCTAACTTATTCGCCAACTCCAAAGCCAACGTTCCTTTTCCAACACCGCTAGGACCATCTACTGTAATTATATTCTGCATTTCTATTTCCTATCTCAGAGAGCATCATGCTCTTGCAAGCGTTCTAATCCTTTAAAAGCGCTACGAAGATCACTTTATGCTACGCTAATCCTGTAAGTTTCACTCAAATTATTATATAAATAGTGGGTATTTTGATTAAACTATATCGGCTATTCAAGAATTATTTATTATTGATCGCTCAATTGGCTGCCGATCAAAACTAGCAGAATTAGAACAGATAACAGGATAAAGCAATGAAATTAACAATCGCAACTCGTGAAAGTCCATTAGCGCTTTGGCAAGCAAATCACGTCAAAGCTGAGCTTCTCAAACATTTCCCAGAAATGGATGTAGAACTTCTTGGCATGACAACAAAAGGCGATCAAATGCTCTCATCACCGCTTAGTAAAATCGGTGGGAAAGGCTTATTCATTAAAGAGCTTGAAGTCGCCATGCTTGAAGGTCGTGCAGATATTGCCGTTCATTCCATGAAAGATGTGCCAATGTCCTCACAATTGCCGGAAGGTTTCAGTGTTCCTGTTATCTTAAAACGGGAAGATCCCCGCGATGCGTTGATCTCAAAAACCTACGCATCACTTGCTGATTTACCGCAAGGTGCGGTTGTGGGTTCTTGCTCATTAAGACGCCGAGCACAACTTTTAGCCATTCGCCCTGATCTTCAGCTTAAAGATCTTCGCGGCAACGTTAATACACGCTTGCAGAAGCTTGAAAATGGCGAATATGATGCCATTATTCTCGCCGCAGCGGGCTTAATCCGTTTAGGATTTGAAGATAAAATCACCGAATATTTAAGTGATGAGATTTCTCTTCCTGCAGTTGGGCAAGGTGCAATCGGCATCGAATGTGTGACTTCAAACAACGAAGTTCGCAAGGTGATTGAAGCACTCAATGATCGTGAAACATCCATTTGTGTCACAGCGGAACGAGCTTTTAATGCGAAGCTCAATGGCGGTTGCCAAGCACCTATCGCTGGGTTTGCACAGTTAACAGAAACAGGCTTACGTCTTCGTGGATTAGTCGGCGATTTAGATAATGGCACGATCATTTTTCATGAAGTTCATGGTCAACCTGAAGATGCGGAGAAACTCGGCATTGAATTAGCAGATAATTTACTTTCTAGAGGCGCAAAAGAGATTCTCGCAAAGATTTATGGCTAGACAAAATAACGCTGCTAAGCGTCAAAATATTGGCATTATTGTGACTCGTCCTAAAGGGCAGTCACAAAACTTTATTAACCGTCTCAAAAATGGCGGTCATAGTGCTTTTGATCTTCCTGGTATTTCCATCGTGCCGACTCGCTATCAAAATGAGGCGATCGAAACACTCAGCCAAGTAGCGCAATATGATTATTGTCTTTTTACCAGTCCAAACTCGGTGAAATTTGGGAAACGTTTAAAACTCAATTTTAATAATATTAAGGCATTTATCTCTATTGGCTCCGGCACTGAAAATGCCCTTAAACCTTATCTGCGTGATAAAACTATTATCACTGCACCAAAACCTTATACTTCTGAAGCACTAGTTGAAACACTGACAAAACAGGGAATGAAAAATCAATCCGTTTTGATTATCAGTGGCGAAGGTGGCCGACGATTATTAGATCAGGCGATCAATGATCTTGGTGGCACAGGGCTTTATTGCGATGTCTATCGCCGAGAAGCCCCACAAAACTTGGATGTTTCTGCGATTTTAGATTTCAAAAACAGTCATCCATCACACGAGCTATATCTCACGATTTCAAGCCAAGAAGCCTTTAACAACCTTCTACCAACACTCGACAAAAGCGGGGTAAAACCCCTCATTAATGGCGTATTTGTTGGTAGCGAACGATTAAAAACCATTGTTGAATCAGCAGGTTTCAACAATATTATTGTCGCCAAGTCTGCTCTTGAAAATGATCTTTGGCAGGCAATTGAAGCACAATTTTCCTCTCAGGCAGTCGTTTCAGACGCCCCTTTAACGATCACATCGGATAATAATAAGGAGCTCTCCATGAGTAAAGAGCAAAACCAAAATGATGTTGCAACCATCAATGATTCTACAAATCAAGAAACAGCAGATACTAAAACAATAGAAAACAACACC
>Ga0079226_10000216_pt1 | contig 38284 bp, 40 predicted proteins | sample Poulit2014_FD_76345 | JGI IMG/M metagenome (GOLD analysis project Ga0079226, IMG submission 76345) | Agricultural soil microbial communities from Georgia to study Nitrogen management - Poultry litter 2014 | ecosystem: Environmental > Terrestrial > Soil > Agricultural land | place: USA: Georgia...
AAAAAAATTTGTAATATTATCAATCATTTTTTACACCTACAATTCAATATATATCCATTTATTATTTTTCAAATCAGCCATGAAATAACCATCCCCAGATTTAGTGATCCAGAAATTATCTTTGATATCAAATTTATCTTTTAATTCTTCTTTTTTCTTAATTGGGAAAGTAAATCCATTTAATCTATTTTCGTCATTAAAAATCATTGAAATAGGTTGTTGAACTATAGGCACAACAAATCGATTATTTTTATCATTTTCTGGTACAAGTGACTCCGTTACAGTACTATGCTTTTTATGCAAATGGCTATTGAAAAATTCATAATAGTTAATATAGTTTTTCTGCATATATGGTGCTAATGATTTAGTACTGTGGCTCTCAAATAAACTTGCAGGATCAAAATAACGTAATTGATTTTTAGCAACTTTATAATGCTTATTATCTACATCTATTCTATAATTTTTATTATTTTCAGCAGTAATTGTAACAAAACCATATTTATTAATTTTCTGTTTGTCACCATTTTTCATATTCTCAACTGTGATTGAATCATCTAAAACGATACCATAACCTAAAGTTTCTTCATATAAGTTTTTCTTCTGGTTTTGAATTGTAGCCTGATCTAAATTTTGTCCAATTTCTAATTTGCCTATATTATTAAACATTAAAATTGCCATAAATAGTAATCCTACTAGGCACACTGAAAGCCATGTCCAAAATCTAACAAATGCTACAGGTGGTTTCACATGATTATACCTTTCGATACGCTTGAAATTATATGTTAATTCTGGTGTTCTTGTTCTACTTTTTTTCCAATCGACATCGAAATTTGCCTTTTCTTCATCACTTACCAATGACAATCTATCGTGTTCATGATCTTTAAAGACAGGCAAGACTTGTTTTAAAGATCCTTCCATTCTTAATTGTCCATGAGACACCCAAGCAATATAATTAGTTGTCTTTGCTATACTTTCAATGGCATCATCAATTATTATAATCGTTAAATTTTCATTTATGTATTCATCTGAAAGTTTAATCGCTTTCTCAACAAATGATTCGTCCAGATATTTTAAAATATGATTGAAGATAATAATACTAGATTTTGAAGTTCTAGCTAATGCGAATAATAATTGAGCATATTCTGGATTAGTTAAATGATTTACTTTAATATCTATCTTATCTTCTAGATGCGCATACCTTACAATTTGTTCTACTTTGTGATCTGAAGTTTTATATCGAAATAACATTGTAGCTTGCTTTACAAACTCATGCACTGATACAGATTGCAATAATTTATCCTCAATATCTGCAAAAAACAAATCTTTTTTTCTAACAACTCTACCTTTATCAGGTTGTATTTCACCGCTTAATAAGCGTCCAACTAATGATTTAGAAGAACCTGGTTCACCAATAATACCTAGAGCCTCACCTTGATAGATATGGAGGTTGAAATTATTCAATTCTATATCTTCTTCACCATAATCAAATGGAAGATACCATTTTTTGGAATTTTTATTTCTATAATAATGAGTCACATTGAGTAACTTTAATATGATTGAACTGCCCATCCTATCTTCATCCTTCTACAATTTTAATAATGCAATAGGTAAACCTTCTTCAGGTTCTGCACTGTTAATTCTAAAGCCCCATGCAAACACACCTTTTAACCGTTCAACTTTAAAATAATTTTCAGTACCATCATTTAATTTATAAATTTTTCCTAACTCTATTTTATTTCTATCTATTAAATAGCTTTCAGCAATAATAACTTTACTTGCATATACGTCATATTCGTTAAATATGCCATTCATTTCTGCTTTCCGCATTTTTTCTTTATATCCTTGAATTTCATGACGTAATTCTATTTCACTCATTCCACTCAATTTCTTCTGTACCATCAACTATCCCACTCTCTTCTAATTTAGCTTTAATTTTATCATATTTATAGCCTTCTCTCATAAGTCCTTCTATCGTTTTATTAACTAATTTTCTGTCAGAATACTTTCTCGCGTATTTATTATAGACTTTTTCTAATTCTAACTGTAATAGCTCATCTAGTTCTTCTTCAGGTTGAGAAAAATCCATTTCGTCCATGACCTCTTTAATTTTCTCAAAAGAATAACCTTTTTGCATTAAAGATTGCGTTAATTTTTCTTTTCTTTTTACTAATGGTCCTTTTTTTTGTTTCAAGACTTTATTAGCAACTTTCAAAATATCTTCCATAGGTTGCTCTTGCTCATAAAATCGAGCATATTGATCTATAATAGATTGTTCAACACCTGCACCACGCAATTTTTGTTTGAAGATGCCTGGGCCCTTATCTGTAGTTAATATCATCGTATTTTTTAAACTGTTAGCGTAATCATTATGGTCAATCAGTTTTTGGTTATGACAGTAATCTATTACTTTCGCAATGACTGACTCTGAAATTTCTTTTTTTGTAAGGTGCTGAATTACTTCATGATCAGTTCGTTTTCTATATGAAATGTATTGAATCGCTTCGTTAATCCCTTGTCTATATTGCTCATAGATTTGGATTTCTTCCATATCATTTGCTTCGACAACTTGACCTTTTTTTAAATTAAAATGGACAAAAGTATCTATATCAATTCCCATTTCAAATTCATCGTCTAAATATAGATTAAAGCGTTCTTTATTCTTTTTTTGTACTTCTATTTTAGTTATTTTAGGCATTGTTTTCACTCCACTTATAAGAATAACTTATATCGATTATGAATGGAATTATAGTGAATAGTATATTTAAAATTGATAATTCATTCATATAATTGTATATAGTTTATAGCGTTAAAAAGCTCAATATCATCCTAATGACATTGAGCTCTGGGTCTTATACACCAAGTTCTTGAATCGCATTTTCATATTCTTGATCTGTTATATAATCTTGTTGTTTCATTTTTTCTAAGTTTATTTTAACGCGGTTAACAAAATGGTCTGACATATTGTTAATGTCATAAACACTGGGGGCATTAATTTTACTTGCTAATATTGCGCTTTGTAACACAGATATTTGAGGTAAATTAGGATTATTTTCATTCGTTGTTACACCAAAAAAGTGGTTAGCTGCTGATTCAACAGAGTATTGGTTACTACCAAAATATATATTATTTACATAAAAACTTAAAATCTCGTCTTTATTATAATTTTTTTCTGCTCTATAAGCTACAAATAATTCTTTAAACTTTCGCGTTAGTGATTGTTCATTATCGTAATAGTAATTTTTAACTACCTGTTGCGTAATTGTACTACCGCCTTGGACATCGTTATCACTTATAGTCGAAAATAGTGCTCGCGACGTACCTTTAAAATCAAATCCATGATGTTGATAGTACCTTTCATCCTCCATAGCAATGAACGCCCCTTTAGTATATTCAGGCATATTTGATATAGAAACGAATGAACCTTTATCTTCTATATTTCTTAAATCATCTACATCTGCTTTCAATGAAAATACATACATTGTTGCAATAAATGCAGCTACTAACATGATAAAGGGGATTAAGATTTTTATAAATAATCCTTTGCCTTTTTTCTTTTTTGATGGCTTATTTACAGGTTGAAAATAAGTATTATGTTGTGGTGTATTTACATCCTTTTGACCAGTTGTTTTTTTAGTTTTCTTATAACGATCGCTTCTTTTCATGCAGTTGCTCCTTTATCTTGCTCTCATATCATTATAAGTGAGTTTATCAATAGTTTAAATGTTTATCTACAGCAAAATGGAAATATCAGTCCAAGGGTGTATATCGTGCTCCACACAGAGTTTTATATTTAAGCAATTCTAATTACAAAAAACTGGAAAACCCCTAGCATTCGAAATATCTTCGACGTTAAACTTTGAAAATCATCGTTAAAGATATATATTGCCAAGCGTTTTCCAGTTATTTTGAAAAAATTTAGATTAAATATAATATTTTGATTTAAACTTAATATTTTGATTAATCATTTAATTGGTTAACAATTTCTCTATTAAAGTCATCTAAGTCATCAGGTGTACGGCTTGTAACGATATTTTTATCTACAACTACAGATTCATCTACTACTTGTGCACCTGCATTAGATAAATCTTTGCGTACATTTAACACTGCAGTTAACGTACGTCCATTTAAATCATCAGTATCAATTAAAATTTGAGGTCCATGACAAATTGCAAATGTTGGGACGTCATTTTTTGTGAAATATTTAGCAAAAGTACCATATCTACCTTCTGAATCGCCACGTAGATGATCAGGAGAAAATCCACCTGGAATTAATAACCCATCATAATCTTCTGGTTTCGCATCTGCAATACCTAAGTCAACTGTAGCTTTAGCGCCATGCTTACCAACCACTTCACTATTAGCTGTATCACCGATAATAACTACTTCGTGCCCAGCTTCTTCTATAGCTTCTTGAGGGCTTGTTAATTCAACATCTTCAAATTCGTTTGTTACAATGATTGCTACTTTTTTAGCCATGTATATATCACCTTTCTCTATTTAAGTTCTACATTATGTTTAGACAAAAATAGAAAAATTTAAACATACTCTGATGCACTCCCGTTAACTACTACAATTATTCAGATGAATTAGATACCGTTTTAACTTTTTCTTCTAACTGATCTAACAAACCAATCCACTCATCGATATCTTCCACTTTTACTTCATCTGGATTAACGTGATCTATATCATCAATAAATTTTTCTAATCTTTCTTTAATTTGATCAATTGTTTGGTTTTCATTCATTTTCAATGAGACTCCTTTTTGTAAGATATTATTATCCTAACATGGATTTATCAAATTTTGGTAGCCACTATTATATCTTATATAGAAAAAAGGCTTATATGACAGAAAAGAGTTCAATAACACACTTATTAAAATTAATGTCATATTATTTAAAATCACTAACTTATAAACAATTAAATTACAACTAGAAAAAACAAAGCTGCATTATTTATTAAATATGCAACTTCGCTTAAATTCATTCTATTTGTTGTACACTAGAAAGAAAATCAATTGTTTCTTTACTTTCTTTTCTGCGCTCTTTTCTTCTCTTAACCCTTCCAAGTGCTGAATCATGAAACCACATTTCTATCTGTGACTCTGGATAAACTTGTGGGACTTCTTTTGGTTTTCCGTTTTCATCTAACGCCACGAAAGTTAAAAAGCTTAAAGCGGCTAAATGTCTTTCATTTTCCAGCACATCTTCAATAATAATTTGTACGCACACTTCCATTGATGATGTCCCAGCATATGAAACCATTGCTTCATATGACACAATGTCACCTGTTTTAATTGGTTTTAAAAAATCTACAGAATCTGTAGAAGCTGTTACGACTTGTGCATTACTATGTTTCATTGCAGTGATAGCAGCAATTTCATCAATATTTGCCATCAACATACCTCCGAACATCGTATGATGGTGGTTAGTAACTTGTGGAAAAACTTGCCTTGCTTTAATACTTCTAGCATCAGACATGGACTTACTATTTGGATTTTCCATTTGCTTCATCATTCCTTTTTCTTTTACGGATAAAAAGTGAGTGTCCTGAAATATTAAATTATTTCAGAACACTTTCTCATTAATATCAATAAATCCTCTTCTTTCAATTTATGTTACTAATTTGCCCAGTTACCATTTTCGAAAACAAGTTCTTTTTCATCTTCTTGGGTAACACCGTATATTGTTAAATCTTTACTACCAATCATAAAGTCAACGTGGATAAGTGAGTCATTTAAGCCTTGTTCTAGTTTCTCTTCTGTATTCATTTCCGTTCCACCTTCGATATTAAACCCATAAGCTGAACCTAATGCGATATGACATGAGGCGTTTTCATCAAATAATGTATTATAAAATATTGTATTGCGATTAGAAATTGGTGAGTCATCAGGCACAAGCGCTACTTCACCTAATCTTTTAGCACCTTCATCTGTATTGAGTAAATCACGTAATACTTCTTCACCTTTTTCAGCAGTATAATCTATTACTGCTCCATCTTTAAAAGTTAACGTGAAGCCATCAATAATATTGCCATTATAACTTAATGGTAATTTATTCGTTACGTGACCATTTACTTTTAGTCTATGAGGTGCAGTGAACACTTCTTCTGTTGGTATATTGGCAACAAAAGCTTGTCCATTACTCAAATAACTCGTTGCATCTTCCCATATATGACCTTCAGGTAAACCAATTTCTAAGTCTGTACCTTCAGACTTATAATGAAGGGCTTTATAGTTTTTATTCTGTAATCTATCTGCATGCTTACTTAAATTTTCAATATGTGCTTTCCAATTAGCTACTGGGTCATTACCATCTACACGCACGATATCTAATACTTCATCGATAAATTTACTATAAGCTTCTTCTGTTGTTAAATCTGGATAAACACGACTCGCCCAAGCTTTTGAAGGATAGGCAGCCACACACCACGGAAATTGATTCTTTTGGCTTGCTTCCATATAACCTTTATAAGCTATGGAATATTGTCGCTGGAAAGTTGCTAATTTATCACGATCAATACCATTTAATAAATCAGGATCTTGAGTTATAAGTGCTAAATTCGCAGCACCTCTCTCAACATAATCCATACGTTTTGCAACTTCATAATCTTTTACTTCATTGTTTTCAAAATGTTCTACAGTCTCATATTCAAATTTCAAGCGTGAAAGTCTATCATCACTGTAGTCAACTTTCACATCAGAAGCGCCTCTTTTATATGCAGCTTCAACTATGTAATGTGTTAATTCAGTTGCATCAACACTTGAGCGAATAAATACTGGTTGTCCTTTTTGTACATTCATACCAACAGCGACTAATAGTTCAGCGTATTGTATTAATTTTTCTTGTAATTGAGTCATATTTATCCCTCCCTTTATTTACGCATTTGTCCAAGCGCATCAGCAATCGCTGCTGCTTCACTTGGTGTGAATGATGCTTTTCCTGTAACGTATTCATGAATCTCTCGAATTTCTTGTTCGTCTACATCCTCATACTTATCTGGGTCAATCAAACTTTGGTTTACAAGATTTAACCTTTCTCTTATTTCTTCTATCATTTGCCCATTATTATTTGTCATTGCGTTCACCTCTTTTTCAACTTATTTTATCAAATTTACCTTTCTTGTAAAACTTTTATAAAAATAATGCTTTAGAAATGATTAAAAAACCTTTAAAATGGGAATTAAGATTATATAATTTGGAGGTAGTCACATGATTTCAGTAGCATTCGTTTGTCTTGGTAACATTTGTCGCTCACCAATGGCAGAAGCAATTATGCGACAAAGGTTACTAGATCGAAATATAACAGGTATAGAGATAACTTCTAGAGGTACGGGTGAATGGAATTTAGGTCAGCCGCCCCACCAAGGCACACAAGATATTCTCACTCAAAACAATGTTCCATTTGATAACATGATTAGCGAACTTTTTGAAACTAATGATGATTTTGATTATATCATTGCGATGGATCAGAGTAATGTAGAGAATATTCAAAAGATTAATTCAAACATTAAAGGACAATTATTTAAATTATTAGACTTTAGTGATATGGATGAAACTGACGTGCCTGATCCTTACTATACAAATAATTTCGAAGGCGTTTATAAAATGGTACAATCATCTTGTGATAACCTAATTAACTTTATAGTTAAAGACGCAAACTTAAGAGAGGGGTAAAACATAATGCAAAACAAATTAGTTCCAGGAATTTTAATAGGTGCCGTTATTGGAGGCGCAATTACATTGGCAGACAAATCAACACGCCAATCATTAAAACAAACAATTAAAGATAAAAAAGAAGGTAACAGTTCTCAAAAACCTTCAACTATCAATAGTGTAAAAGATGAGGTCTTATATTGGAAAGACGTAGTTGAAGAAATTCGTCGTAATAACCCAGAATTAGAGCGTTCGTTAAAAGACGCAAAAAATACATTCGTGGAGCGTAAAAACAATCGCTTAAACGGTTAAATCTAATATTGTATTGCTCTTTTGACATCGTATACTCACATAATTAAGACAATACCTAGTGATTTAGGTATTGTCTTTTATATAACTTGTAGTGTGCGCTTTCTTAAAAATTAAAATGGTTTTTTAAAAGATTTAACAACGCTTATTTATCTTCTTTACATTTTAAAGTATATTAACAATATGTTGAAAATATCAATGCATAAGGAGACTTGGTATGTCGAAAAAAGAAAAAGCAACTTCAAAATTTTTAAACTCAGCAAAAGAGAAAACATCTAAAAAATCTGATGTTGAGCATAAAAAACGTGATCGTACCTATATCACACCAAACGAATTTAAATCAAAGTCACCTAAGAAAGACAATCAAGAATTCTTTGTATCACGTATTAATAAACCAGTAAAATATACTAAAAATCCAAATTTTTTCTCTTATTTAATTTATAGAATAGGAAAAGATGATGCATCAGGGTTATCTGCACAACTATCTTACTATTTCATGTTGTCTTTATTCCCAATGCTCTTATTCTTGCTATCTATTGTCCCAGTAGCCGGGGTCAAACAATCAACGATAAGAAATATGATTAAAGAAAATGTTCCTCCAGAATACGCTGGTCAAGCCTCCTCCATCATCGGAGATATTATGGGTAATGCAAGTAGTAGCATTTTATCAGTAGGTTTGATATTAGCACTTTGGTCTGCATCGAATGGTATGACTGCTATTATGAACTCATTTAACGTCGCTTACGATGTAGAAGATAGTAGAAACTTTATTGTTTCTAAATTATTAAGTGTTTTATTCACACTTGCTCTAATTATCATTTTACCTATAGCACTTATATTGCCAACTTTTGGGCAGCAAATTGGTGCACTATTATTCGGACCGCTCGGTTTAGGTGAACAAATCAAGTGGGTGTTTAGTTTAGTACGCGTTGTACTACCGTTAATTATTATATTTGTAGCATTTACAGTGCTGTATACATTAGCTCCGAATGTAAAAATTAAGATGAAATCTGTAATTCCTGGTGCGATATTTGCCACTATTATCTTTTTAAGTGGTTCATTCTTGTTTAGTATTTATATTTCAAATTTCGCAAACTATTCTAAAACTTATGGTAGTATCGCTGGTATCATTATTTTAATGTTATGGTTATATATTACAGGCTTTATTATTATCATTGGAGCTGAAATCAATGCCATCATTCACCAAAGAAAAGTGGTCGCTGGTAAGACACCAGAAGAGCAAACAATGGCTGAAATAGAAGATAACCAACATAATATATCTAATGAGTCTGATTCAACGTCCTCTAAAGAATTTGTTACAGATGACCATGAAACAGAGCCAAATCGTAAAAATAATTAAATTATATAAATAGCTAAAAGCTGTCCGATACTTTGACAGCTTTTAGCTATTTTTTTATATTTCTCGACTTAATAACTATTGGTAATACAAAGCATAAAAAGACTAAAACCGAAACGTAAATAATGAACATCTACGTTTCGGTTTTAGTCTTTTCATATAATTTATTACTATTGTATTAGATTATGTTGGAAAGCATAAATAACTGCTTGTGTTCGATCTTGTACCTCTAATTTGCTTAAAATATTACTGACATGTGTTTTAACCGTTTTAATCGTGATATGTGAAGCACTTGCAATTTCCTGATTTGAATAACCTTTAGCAATTAGTAATAAAATTTCCATCTCGCGTTCTGTTAACATTTCATATAATTCAGCACGCTGTTTCATTCTATTTCTCATCTTCACTAAGACTTCAGCTTCAAACACTGACTCATTATTATGCGTTTTACGAATAGCTTCAGCTATATCACTAGCACTAGTCGTTTTTAAAATATAACTATCCACTCCAGAATCTAAGGCGCGATATACTTCATTATCTTCAATATAACTTGTAAGCATGACTACTTTAATATGAGGTAAGTCTTTTTTAATTTGTTCTGTCGCTTCGACACCATCCATATCATCCATAAGTAAGTCCATTAAGATTAAATCTGGCTTCAGTTGATGAGCCTTTTCAATCGCGTCTTTTCCTGATTGACCTTCCCCTACTACATCAATATCTGGTTGTGTAGATAAGTAACTAGAAATTCCGATTCTAACCATTTCATGATCATCAACAAATAATACTTTAATCGTCATGTGTATCCTCCTTATTTAATGGTGCCTTTACTTCAATCCTTGTGCCTGAATCAGGCAAAGAAACAATATGAAACGTAGCGCCAATTTCTAGCGCACGTTCACGCATATTTTTTAAACCGTAACTTTGTTCTACTTTATCATCAACATTAAAACCTTTACCATTATCTTGTATACGCAATAATAAATATTCTTCCATATTGAACAATTCAATTGTTACTTTTGTTCCTTTAGAATGTCTTAAAGTATTCGATATTGCTTCTTGTGTAATTCTAAATAAATGGTCTTCAATACCTTTTGGTACTTTAAACTCTTCAATATCATGAACAACTTTCATAGGCACCTTTTTCTTCAAATCAACTACTAAATCCTTAATACCTTCACCCAAAGATTTATCTTTTAAACCTATGGGTCTCAAGTGTAAGAGTAAGGCTCTCATTTCTAATTGAGAGTCTTGTACCATCTTTTCTAGTACTGGAATTTGTTGATCTAAAGGGGGCTTTAACGGTGTTTCTTTAATAGCTGATAACATCATACTTGCTGCAAATAATTGTTGACTAACTGAATCATGCAATTCACGCGCAAGTCTTTGTCTTTCATCTTCTATAATTTTCTTCACTTTTACGTCATTCATATTATATGATTCATTAGTTAAATTTTGTGTTTTCATACGTAGTTTATGCAACTCTTGGTTTAAAGGTGCTAATGTTTGATATAGTTCTATCGTCTCATTATAAAGTTCAATATTTTGATCATTGATACCTACTGTTTGCCCTTCAATAGAACGTTCAATCTGATCTTGTAGCCAATGATTTTGCTGATTTATTTTATAAGCTAATACAGAACCTACTATAATACAGAGTAAAATAACTAATAAATTAATAAAAAGTAAAGCTGGTATACCAAAAATTTGTGTATAAAACATACCTTGGAAATACATTATATTCACAAACACATTATCAATAAAAAATAAAGCGAAAAATGTACTATACACTAATACCAACATAGAACCTATCGCCCTTATGTAGTGATTCATTTATAAATCACCTCAACATCTCCAATTAATGCTGAAACATAAATATTTACAGCGTAGTTTTCTTCTTTTGTTTCTTCAACTACTTTAATATTATTATTTTCAACTTTATACGATGTTTCGTTAACATAAGCATTTCCATAGAGTGCCGTAAAATTTAAAATAATATTATAATTTAAAGGTACAACGATTTGTACTTTACCTAAAATTTGTCGTATCACTATAGTATTATTCTCTTTAATATTGGCTGCTTTTGACATATCAATATGGATGTCTCCTACACCGTGTTGTATTTGTAAATCTTCCCATTTATATACGTATACTGGCGTGCGCTGTTCACCAAACCATTTTTGTTTAATAAACGCTGGAGACTCGACTTCTTCTTTGGTAGCGACTACTTTTAATGGCTTAAATCTATAAATAATATATCTAACGATTAGCATTAATAAAAATATAAATAAAATAATAATCGTATATTTATTGGATAACAGTGTAAATGCAATCAGTAATGCCCCTATCCAAAACGATAATAACCCCCGTATTTTATGGAAATACAAATAACCTACATATACTAAAATACAACCAAGCAATAATACAAGTAAGAATCCAATTTTTTCAAAGAAAATATAATAAAAATTGGCGATAATCATTAGTGCTGAGAAAATGATTAGCATCTCAGTTGATATATATTTATGAGTCATGTTTCGCCACCTTTCTTCAAGCGACTAAACTAATGCGTTCGATTAAATCACATTCAGTTTCAACGTTTGCTCGTTCTGTTGCTTGTTGTGATAAATCGGCTTCAATGCGAGCATAGTCTGCTTCCATTTCATTTAATTCATCTTTTATTTTTTCAATATCCTTATGCTCTATCTCTTCAGCACAGTCGATATAATCTTTATCTAACATATCAATATATTTGTTCTCTAATGAAAAAGTCAGCTTATTAATCAAATGCTCTACTTTATCCTTTCTTTCTATTAAATAATTAATATACATTTCAATACTTCTTAATTTTTTATCAAGAAATTGTTGGTACTCTACTAAACTTGAATGAAATGTGTTTTTTGTCATTTTTTCTAAGTAAGTCGTAATATATTTCATAGAATCACCTCATGATCGATTAGATTCTATTGTAAAAAATATCCGGAACCATTGGAATAGGCTCCGGAACCATCTTATATTAGGACTTTAGACCGAAACACTATCTAATCTATTTTAGTAGTCAACACTGGTCCATCTTTTGTAACAATGACAGTATGCTCAATTTGAGCCACAAAACTTTTATCTTTCGTTTCGAATGCCCACTCATTTTTACCTTCTGTTACAAATGTAGCATTTGATGAAATAAATGGTTCAACCGCAATGACTGTCCCTTCTTTAAGTAAGGTTTTATCTTTAGGATCATAGTAATTCATGACGTGGTTTGGGGCTTCATGGAGTGATTGTCCTACACCATGCCCTGTTAGATTTTTAATGACTGTTAAATCATTTTTTCTCGCAGTAGCATGAACTGCTTTACCTATTTGGCTTAACTTGCCACCTACTTTTATCCTTGTCATAGCCGCTTCAAAAGCTTCCAATGCAACGTCACAAACTTTTTGTTTGAGTGGATTGTCTGCTTCACCAACGACAAATGAAATACCTGTATCCGCATAGTAACCATTTTTAAGTGCTGATACATCTATATTTACTAAATCGCCTTCGCGAATTTTACGTTTGCCTGGAATTCCATGTGCGACTTCTTCGTTTACACTAATACACGTCTGTCCAGGAAAATTTTCATCATGTATTGGGGCAGAAATTGCGCCATGTTTTTCAAATAGTTCTTTAGCAATGTTATCTAAATCTTTTGTTGTTACACCTGGTTGTGTTTCTGCTTGCATTGTATCTCTTATCAATGCGCAAATATAACCAATATCTTTTAAAGCTGCTAATTCTTCATCTGTTTTTACGATCATATTATCCCGTTCCTTTTTATAAATTATATTCCTTCTTATTATAGCAGACTTTTTTTGATATAATAAATGAGAATATTTGAACACGTATAGTTTAACATTTTGACTTTATGAATAACATGTCTACTTTTACAATTCAGGTTAAACCGCTAACTATACATCACATTACTAGGAGTTTTTTTATGAGTAACAATTGGTACAAAGGTCTTATAGGTGCACGAACAATTAAAACTGGTTTGGCTACGTTTTTAACTGCCCTTTTTTGTTTAGCTTTAGATTTAAACCCTATCTTCGCAATATTAACTGCTATAGTAACAATTGAACCCACTGCTAAAGCCTCTTTAAAAAAAGGATACCGCAGACTACCAGCTACTGTTATTGGTGCATTATTTGCAGTTCTATTCACATTTATTTTTAGTGATGATTCTGCTTTTGCATATGCCTTTAGTGCTATATTCACCATAATATTTTGTACTAAGTTAAACCTTCAAGTTGGTACAACAGTGGCAACTTTAACTGCAATGGCCATGATACCTGGCATACATGATGCATATTTCTTCAACTTTTTTTCAAGACTTTTAACTGCAATCATTGGACTCGTCACTGCCGGATTAGTTAACTTTATCATCTTGCCCCCGAAATATTATGACCAGCTTGAATCTTCAATTAATGATGTAGAATCAGAAATGTATGAGCTGTTCCATCAACGTATGCGTCAGTTATTACTAGGTAAGTTTACTAAGGGCGCGCCATATAAAAAGCTAAATGCGTTGCTGGATTTAAATCAAAAAGTTGAAACATTATTGTCTTATCAAAAAGATGAGCTAAGTTATCATAAGCATCACGACTCTGAATGGATTCGATTAAAAGCGCTAACTACCCGGACACATACCAATCGACTATTTGTTACACATCTATCAAATTTAGTTTATTTACCGAAAGGGACACATATACAATTTTCTAATGAGGAACGAGTCTCAATCTTAAACATTGCTCAAAGTATTAATGACATTTATACTACTGGTCATTTTGAACGACAAAAGCAAAGTGCCTCATTATTAAAATCGTCTGTTAAAGGTTTAGATGAATTTGATGAAAACCAATTGAAAAGTCATTTAATTTATGAAATTTTATTAATCTACCGCATATTAGATCAGCGTTTTGCTAAATAATAACTAGCTTACTTGGAGAATTAAATTTTAAAAACTTTTAATTAAAAATTGGCTGTTAGATAACCTCTTTGGAAATCTAACAGCCATTTATTCGCTTTCTCCATTTTACAAATCATTATCTTTCTATATTATAGCTTTACTATTTCTGTGCTACTCTATCAACAATTACTTGTTTTGCGGCTTCTTCTTCAGCATTATTCACCTTTTTAGGTTCAAAAGCAATCCCTTTACGTTCACATGCCTTTTCTAATAAGTAATCAGTAACTTCATGGTTTTTAGGTAAAATCGGCCCATGTAAATAAGTACCTAATAAATTCTTATAATGTATACCTTCTTTAGCATCATCATCATTATTTCCATAACCATACGTAACTTGACCTAATGTACCGTAAGAATGATATGTACGCCCACCATGATTTTCAAACCCCACAATCGTACCAAAAGTCTCACTTTCAATGACGATATCACCAGTGAGTCGGTCTTTCTGTGATTCTGTATAAAAATCTAATATATCCAAACCTTCAAGTTCAGTACCATCAGGTGTAATATATTTACTGCCTAGGAATTGATAGCCCCCGCAGACCGTTAAACCAGGCATGCCATCTTCAATAACTGCTTTTAGAGTGGTTCTAATTTTACTTAATTCTTTAGTAGCTAATGCTTGTTCTCTATCACTGCCGCCACCGATAAAGAAAATATCGCATTGATCAAAAGTAACACCCTCTGTTTCGTTTATATCGACAACATTTAATTTAATATTACGTAGCATTGCACGCTGTTTCAGTGCGATAATATTCCCAATATCACTATATAAATTCAATTTATCAGGCATAAAATGATAAACAGTCAATTCATTCATCTAACTTTGTCCTCCTCAAAAGAGTGATTTAGTTGTTCTAACATAGGTGCTAGGGAAGTATAGTTAGGGATAGCAACTGTAAAACTTTCTTTATAATCCATCGTTTTTGCTGTCGCTTTGTATATGTCTTTTTCTAAAATGATTGGCGTTTCTACACCTGCTAATTTTAGTCTTAACTGTAATTCTTCAGCACGAAGTCCAGTAACAATAATCGTTTCGATTTGTTGCTTAGTTAATTTTTCAAAATCCGCATCATAAATCCATGAAGTATCTCTTCCATCTGCTGCATTATCATTTAAGCTTAATAGATAAACTTTACTGCCTTCTAATTTTTCCCCAATAGATAGACTTGCATTCATACCAGCTGGATTTTTAGCAAGATTAATCATTGCTTCTTTATTTCCTTTTTTAAAGTACTGCATACGACCATTATCCGACGTATAGGTTTCAAATCCATGATTGATACTTTCATCGTTTAGACCAAGTTCTTTTAATACGCTGTATGCTGCTATCGCATTATATGCGTTAAAGTCTCCTGCAATTTTCATATTAAAAATTGTTGATCCTACTTGGAGATTAATAAATGGATCCAAATTAAATTCTGTCACTTCATATTTTGTATCTTCTCGTTTAAAACCACATGTACAATGATAATGTCCAATTTGATTATAGTGAATATAATCATAATGCAGTAAAAGTCCACAATTTGGACAATAGCGACTTTCGTTCATCGTACTTTGTTCAAAATCATAAGCATGTTTTTCCATTCCATAATAAACAACTGTATCGCTTGCTATCTTCAACCTACTCACAAACGGATCATCTGCATTTAATAATAATTTAATCCCTTTATTGTTAATCGCATTTGCAATATTATTTACCATAATATCTATTTCCCCAAAACGGTCCATTTGATCACGGAAGAAATTAGTAACGACCATCATAGTTGGCGTTACTTCATTGAGCACTCTTGGAATGGAGCCTTCATCAATTTCGATGACTGCAATCTTTGTACTTTGCTTAAGTTGCAAAATAAAAGCTGAAGTAATGCCTGCAGCCATATTTGCGCCTTCATTATTATGTATGATTTCAATATCATTTGCTTTTAATGTATGGCCTATTAAATTTGAAGTGGTCGTTTTCCCGTTTGTACCACTTATAAAGACTATCTCATCTACTTGAGACGCTAATTTTCTTAATATATTTTTATCCACTCTTCTAGCAACTTGACCTGGCAAGTCTGTGCCTTTCTTCCCAGCGACTCTACTCGCTTGTCTAGCCAATTTTGCTAATCGGGTTGCAGTCCAAAGTCTCATTTACTTCCTCCTCTACTCTTCACTCAAATATTATAACATGATTATGTTGTATTCCAAACAATTCTCAATTGAAATATCTACTTAAATCTTCAGATTATAATAATTATTATTTACTAATGAGAATAGATTTGCTATACTGAACAAAAACAAACATGGAGGCTATTACTTATGTTAAACAAAGAATTGTTAGATGCATTAAATGAGCAAATGAACCACGAATTTTATGCTGCCCACGCATATATGGCTATGGCTGCATATTGTGATTACAAATCATACGAAGGTTTCGCAAACTTCTATGTTCAACAAGCTAAAGAAGAAAGGTTCCATGGTAAAAAAATATACGATTATATCAATGATCGTGGCGAACACGCTTTATTCACATCAATTCCTGCACCAAAATCAGACTTTACTAGCATCCTAGAGACATTTAAAGATGGTCTAGCTCAAGAGCAAGATGTAACAAGAAGATTTTATAATTTATCAGATTTAGCTAATAAAGATAAAGATTATGCAACAATCTCTTTCCTTAATTGGTTCTTAGATGAACAAGTAGAAGAAGAAGCAATGTTTGAAACACATCTTGACTACTTAAAACGTATCGGTGATGACAGTAATACGCTTTATCTATATGAAAAAGAATTAGCAGCACGTTCATTCGACGAAGAATAATTCACAAATCTTAATAAACATTGTTCATCATTTGAGTTTATTGTCTCAATAAAAGCTCACCCCAAATTTCAGTGGGGTGAGCTTTTTGTTTATATAATTTTAAAATTATATTTAGAAAATCTTCTTAACTTGACTCAGCTCACTTATTTATATAAAGTCTTTACATATTCAAACATTAGAAAGGAATCTTGCTTAATGAACTCCGACGCATTTATTGCACTTGATTTTGAAACCGCTAATGGAAAACGTACGAGCGTTTGCTCAGTTGGAATGGTAAAAGTTGTTAATCATCAAATCATTGAATCTTTTCATACATTAGTTAACCCGAATGATTACTTTTCACAACAAAATATTGCTGTCCATGGAATCCAACCTCATGAAGTTCAAGGAGCGCCCACTTTTAAAACGGTATATCCATTTATGATGCAATTCATTGATAACTTACCAGTTGTCGCACATAATGCTGCATTTGATATGGGCGTACTACACGAAAGCATAAAAGCTATAGGTGATAAGACGCCAAACATGACATACTTTTGTTCGTTACAGCTGTCTAGAAGAACCGTTAGCAATCATCGCTATGGCCTAAATTACATGATGCAATATTATAACTTAGATTTCCATGGTCACCATGACGCATTAAATGATGCGAAAGCCTGTGCCATGATTACATTTCGCTTACTAAAACACTACGATAATTTAAATAGTGTACTTAAAATTTATGGGAAAGATTTGAAAGATAAAGACATATGAAATCAGCTTTAAATATAATCATAAATAGTCATATTTTCATAAGTCGCCTTCTCCAAGTTGCCCACTGTTACACCAACTAATCTAATAGGTATATCAGGGTCTTTTAACTCTGTATATAAAGTATATGCTATGTTATAAATATCTGTCTCATCTCTAACAGGATCTCTTAAACTTCGCTGTTTGGACAATGATTCAAACTTAAACGTTTTAATTTTAACAGTCACAGTCTTGGCTGATTTTTGCAATTTAGCCAAGCGTTCTGCTGTTTTATGGCTAAGTTCCCAAATTTTTTGCAAAATTTTATCATCATCATTCATATCGGTTGCAAACGTACGCTCTGTACCAACTGACTTTCTAATCCTAGTTGTTTTAACAGGATTGTAATCAATCCCTCTTGCTTTGTTATATAATCCATGTCCACGTTTACCGAAAAGTCGAATTAATTCTCTTTCACTTTGATCATATAAATCTTGTCCATTATATATACCATAATCATGCATTTTTTCCTTAGATGCTTTACCTACTCCAGGGAAAGCTCCTATATCTAAAGCCATCAAAATATCATGTACATTCCGGTAATCTATCACTGTCAATCCATTTGGTTTATTCATACCACTTGCTAATTTCGCTAAAAATTTATTGTACGATACTCCTGCAGATGAAGTGAGCTGTGTAGCTTCAAAAATATCATTACGTATATATTGTGCGATGCTTGAAGCAGGTAAATCTGGTCTCACCAGATGTGTAATGTCTAAATAAGCTTCATCTAGTGATAAAGGTTCGACCACATCTGTATAACTTTTAAAGATATTCATAATAAGCGTGGAAGCTGCTTTATAAGCTTCAAATCTTGGTGTAACATAAAAGCCATTCGGGCATAATTTATGGGCTTGAGCTGTAGGCATTGCAGAATGTACACCATATTTTCTAGCTTCGTATGAAGCAGTTGATACCACACCTCTGCCACTCGCTTTGCCACCAACAATAACAGGTTTCCCCTGCAACTTTGGATTATCTCTCATTTCAACTTGAGCAAAAAAATAGTCCATATCAATATGAATAATACGTCTTTCTGCCAATGCCTTCACCTCCTCTAACAACTTATATGCACAGCATTTTCTTAATATAATCTTACCGGTTAACTTCAATATTTCCTTGAAATTTGCTCAACAAAACATTAAAAAAGTTAGTTATCTCTCATCAGAAAAACTCAGTTGACATCAACTATCAACAGCTTTCCGTTAAGTAAAATAACTAACTTACTGCTATCCTTTATAGATAATATTTATTAAATTATATTTCTTTTACTTCAGTTTGAATTTGGTGTATTGGTTCCTCTGAGTAAAATATAATACCCTGTTCTGTATCTTCTATATAGCGTACTTTATTGTTTAATGCACCAGTTAAGAAATATAAATCCATGACACAATAACCTATATGCAAACTTGCTATAAATATCATAGATGAATAAGCAAATAATGAGAATAATAAAATTAATATAGCCGTAATAATAATCAATGGCGCTAACATAATTGCCATATATTGCCATTTTTTAAAAAATACGTTTGGCATGTGGGTAGTCAATAGACCTTGACGAATGCGGAATGTGGGTTTATTGCCTTTAGACAAGACACGGAACATGATATTATGAATAAATTCATGTAAGAAATAAACTACTGCAAATCCTAATATACCATATATTAAATTTAATATAATATTTTGTTCTATCACGTGTGTAAATGAATAAGCCATTTTATAAGATAGTAAAATACTAACCATCACTATCGTAAATTGAAAAAGTATGAAGCCTTCTAGCATTTTCTTACTAGAAAACAAATCAATTTTGAACATCCGTCACCCCTCCATGTCATCGTTATTACTTAAACTATATAACGATTGTATCCACTTATAAAGGGCTTTTCAAGTAAGTTAGTTGCTTGTAATTAAATTTTAACAAACTTACTTGTCCTGCAATACTTTGCAATAATTAGTAAACAACTTATTCATTAAATTCACACAAATTATATATTCTGTAATATTTAACGGCGCTCAAATTGCGCCACTGTTTCTACATGTGTCGTGTGTGGGAACATATCAACCGGTGTAATTTGTGTTAGTTTGTACTGTTGAGCTAATTGTTGTGCATCACGTTGTTGCGTTGATGGATTGCAAGAAATATAGACAATCTTTCTTGGTCTTAATTCTAAAAGTGTTTCCAAGAAAGTTTCGTCACAGCCTTTTCGAGGTGGATCAACCATTACTACATCTGGTTTGATACCTTGTGATTTCCATTTTAAAATAACCTCTTCAGCTTTACCACAGACAAAAGTAGTATTTTCAAATTGGTTTAAGGTCGCATTTTGTTTTGCATCTGTAATTGCTTCCGGAACAACTTCAACACCATAGACATGATGCGCCTTTGGTGCCATGTACAACCCAATCGTACCTATCCCACAATAAGTATCTAACACCGTTTCTTCACCTTTAATTTCTGCATACTCAATCGCACGTTGATATAACTTTTCAGTCTGAACAGAATTTATTTGGTAAAAAGATTGATCACTGATTTTAAATGTCACATTTGAAAGTGTATCTTGAATTTCATCCTTTCCGAATAGCGTATAAGAATGTTCACCCATTATTACATTAGAATGAGTATCATTTATATTTTGCTTAACACTTACAATTTCTGGAAATGTGGCTACTAGCCTTTCAACTATCACATCACTCTGTTTGAATTTCTTGCCATTCGTAACAAACACTACCATAAGCTCTCTTGAATGATGGCCTGTTCTAATGACTACGTGGCGCATAAGACCTTGTTTTTTCCTTTCATTGTACACACTAATACTTAATTCATTAAACCATTGTTTAACTTTATTCAATACATCTTGATGCATATTATCCTGTATTAAACATTCATCCATATCTATAATATCGTGGCTTCTTTGACGATAAAATCCTGTAATTACTTTATTCTCATTATTTTTACCGACTGGTACTTGTGATTTATTTCGGTAAAACCAAGGATTCTCCATGCCTATCGTATCGTGTATGACGACGTCCTTGAAGCCAGCCTTTCGATGAAATAAATTAACAACCTGTTCCTTTTTCATATTTAATTGCGCTTGGTAAGTCATATGCTGAAGTTGGCACCCACCACACTTTTGGTAATAAATACATGGTGGTGCTACACGATCTTCACTTTTCTCTTTAATTTCAAGTAGCTTTCCTATTGCAAAATTTTTCTTAACTTTTATCACTTTGAATTCTATCGTTTCGTTAATTAATGCATTAGGCACAAATATAGGATAACGGTCTAATTTAATAACACCATGACCTTCATGTGTTAAATCTATAACTTTGCCCTCTATGACATCATTTTTTTGAATTGCATTCATATTTTCACCCCATAGTAAAAGAGGCTAGGAGCTTTTGATGTCTTTCCCTAACCTCTATGTTTATTCTTTATCTTAATTTTTTCGACTATTTATTTTACCTTGAAAGTGATTATATATTCAAGGCGCTTTTATTATATTATTGAAAATACAATGCTTATTGTTCAACTATTTCATCATTATTAATATCACTTGGTGTATAAACTTCAATATGCTGTTTCAAATTCAAGAAATTACCAGGCAATTTACCACCATATTCACCATCTACATTTAATTGCATATCTACAAACGAAGATACACTGATTGCTTTTGCTTTCTTATAATGGACTTTAGGATGTTTTGTGTGCTCTCCACGAGAAGCTAATGACATGATATGTCCTAATTCAGCGAGATTTGCTTTTTCTACAATAATCAATGTGAAATAACCATCATCCAACTTAGCATCTGGCACCAATTTTTCAAATCCAGCCATAGAATTTGTTAATCCTAGCAAGAATAGTAGAGATTCACCTTGGAAAACTTCGCCATCATATTCTATCCGAATATCAACAGCTTTCATTTGAGGTAACATTTCAAAACCTTTTATATAGTATGCAAATGGACCTACAATCGATTTCAATTTACTTGGCGTCTCATATGAAACTTGTGTTAATTGACCGCCGGCTGCTAAATTGATGAAATAACGACTATTCATTTTACCAATATCAACACGCGTTGTATGTCCTTCTATAATTACATCAATTGCACTCATAATATCACTTGGTAAATGAAGTGCACGACCAAAATCATTTACTGTTCCCATTGGTATAATACCAATGTTAGGTCTATTAGGTTGTTCAGCAATACCATTTATGACTTCATTGAGCGTACCATCACCACCAGCTGCAATTAATACATCATAATTATGCTTTAAGCTACGTTCAGCCTCAGAAGTTGCATCCCCTACTTTTTCAGTTGCGTATGCACTTGTTTCAAAACCTGCTTTTTCTAATTTGATTAAAACATCTGGTAGTGTACGTTTGAATAATTCTTTACCAGATGTTGGATTATAAATGATTCTAGCTCGTTTTCTCATATTTTATCCCTCGACTTCTTATACTCAATGTCTATATTATACGATTTAGATAGATGATAAAAGCATTTAGGCTAAATTTAATAAAATATATTACTAAATATAAATTAAAAAGAACCTGTAGACAAAATGTTCTACAGGTTCTTATATAGCTACATTATATTAATAATCCGTTAGTATAAGGTTACTGATTATGAGCTACACTTATCTTTTATCTAATTCTTGTTTTAACAATTGATTTACTAATTGTGGATTGGCTTGACCTTTTGAAGCTTTCATAATTTGACCAACTAAGAAGCCCATTGCTTTGCCTTTACCATTTTTATAATCTTCAACAGATTGAGCATTATTATCTAACGCTTCATTTACAAATTTTAAAAGTGTAGCTTCGTCAGAAATTTGAACTAAGCCTTTATCTTCCATAATTTGCTTTGCATCTCCGCCATTTTCTGCAAGTTCCGGAAATACTTTTTTAGCAATTTTACTACTCATCGTACCATCTTCGATTAATTTAATCATGCCAGCTAAGTTTTCAGGTGTTAATTTAGTATCTAATAAATCAACTTGGTTTTTATTTAAATACTCATTTACGCCACCCATTAACCAGTTAGATGTTAATTTAACATCTGCGCCTTGTGCTACAGCACCTTCAAAGAAATCAGACATTTCTTTAGTAAGTGTTAATACATGTGCATCATATGCAGGTAATCCAAAGTTATTTACATATTTTTCTTTTCTTTCATCTGGTAATTCTGGAATAGTTTGACGCACACGTTCTTTCCACGCTTCATCTACATATAATGGAACGATATCTGGTTCTGGGAAGTAACGGTAGTCATCTGACCCTTCTTTAACACGCATTAAAATCGTTTTACCAGTTGATTCATCAAATCTACGTGTTTCTTGTAGAATTTCCCCGCCGTTCAATAGTTCCTCTTCTTGACGTTTTTCTTCATATTCAAGGCCTTTACGTACAAAGTTAAACGAGTTCAAGTTTTTCAACTCTGCCTTCGTACCAAACTCTTTTTGGCCATATGGACGTAATGAGATGTTAGCATCACAACGTAGTGAACCTTCTTCCATCTTACAGTCAGAAACGCCAGTATATTGAATAATAGAACGTAGTTTCTCTAAGTATGCATATGCTTCTTCTGGTGAGCGAATATCTGGTTCAGAAACGATTTCAATTAATGGTGTACCTTGTCTATTTAAATCTACTAAAGAATAACCATCTTTATGCGTAGATTTCCCAGCATCTTCTTCCATGTGAAGACGTGTGATACCGATACGTTTTGTTTCACCATTCACTTCAATATCAATATATCCATTTTCACCAATAGGTTGATCAAATTGAGAGATTTGATATGCTTTTGGATTATCTGGGTAGAAATAGTTTTTACGGTCAAATTTAGATTCTGTTGCAATATCCATATTGATTGCCATTGAGGCTCTCATTGCCCAATCAACAGCACGTCTATTTACAACTGGTAATACACCAGGATATGCAAGATCAATTACGCTTGTGTTTGAGTTAGGTTTCGCTCCAAAATGTGCTGGTGATGCTGAGAACATTTTCGAGTCAGTTTTTAACTCAACATGGACTTCTAGTCCAATAACTGTTTCAAAATGCATGATTTCCACTCCTTATAATTTTTCGTATTCATTATGAAAATTAAATTTTGTTTCATATTGGTAAGCAACACGATACAACGTCTTCTCATCAAATGGTTTCCCTATAAATTGTAAACCAATTGGACGTCCGTTTGATTTACCACAAGGAACAGAAATACCTGGTAATCCAGCTAAGTTTACTGGTGTTGTTAGTAAATCATTCGCGTACATTGTAAGCGGATCATCTATTTCTTCACCTAAATTAAATGCTGGTGTCGGTGTCGTTGGTCCTACAACAACATCATAGTTCTCGAATATGCGGTCAAAATCTTGTTTAATCAATGTTCTTACTTTTTGCGACTTTTTATAAAACGCATCATAATAACCCGAACTTAATGCAAATGTACCTAAGAAGATACGACGTTTAACTTCGTCGCCAAATCCTTCACTTCTAGACATTTTATATAATTCTTCTAATGATTTAGCTTCAGGTGAATGGTAACCATATCTAATACCATCAAAACGAGATAAGTTTGATGATGCTTCTGATGAAGCAATAACATAATAAGAAGGAATGCCATACTTCGTATTTGGTAATGAAACCTCTTCTACTTCTGCACCTAGTTCTATTAATGTTTCAACAGCTTGTTTAACTGATGTTTTAATCTCTTCTGACACACCATCGCCAAGATATTCTGTTGGTAATGCAACTTTAAGACCTTGGATATCTTTACCGATGTCAGACGTGAAATCTGAACCTTCAACTGGTGCGCTTGTTGAGTCGTTCTCATCTACACCCGTAATAGTTTCTAATACTAAGGCATTATCCTTAACATTACGTGTTAATGGACCAATTTGGTCTAATGATGAAGCGAACGCAACTAAACCAAAACGTGATACACGACCATATGTAGGTTTCATACCTACAATGCCACAGTATGCAGCTGGTTGACGAATCGAACCTCCTGTATCAGTACCTAAACTAAATGGTACGAGTCCAGCGGCTACAGCAGCTGCTGAACCACCTGAAGACCCTCCAGGCACTGCAGTATGATCAAATGGATTTACAGTCTTTTTAAAGTAAGAAGTTTCTGTTGAACCACCCATCGCAAATTCGTCTAAGTTTAATTTACCGATAAGTATTGCTTGCTCATCGCGTAATTTATTCATTACTGTCGACTCATATATAGGTACAAATCCTTCTAACATCTTACTAGCACAAGTTGTTTCTACACCTTCAGTAATAATATTATCTTTAATACCCATAGGGATACCAAATAATTTACCTTCCATTTGGTCTTTAGCTTGTAATTCATCTAATTCTTGTGCTTTTTTAATCGCATTTTCTTTATCTAATGCAAGAAACGATTTGATTGTTGGATCAGTTTCTTCAATAGCATCATAAATATCATTCACAATTTGTGAAGGTTTAATTTCTTTATTTTTTATTAAATTGCTCAAATTTTCCACAGATTCATAACGGATGGTCATCTTAAGCGTCCTCCTCATTCATGATAGATGGGACTTTAAATTGTCCATCTTCCGTTTCTTTAGCATTTTTTAATGCAAGCTCTTGAGGAATGCCCTCGACTGCTTTATCTTCACGTAATACATTTTGTAAATCTAAAACGTGATATGTTGGTTCTACTTCACTTGTATCTGCTGTGTCTATTTGATTAGCAAAGTTTAAAATACTCTCTAATGTTTCTTGCATTTCTTCAGTAGCATCTTCAGAAATTTCAAGTCTAGCTAAATTTGCTATATGCTCTACTTCTTCACGTGTAACTTTAGCCATTAAATAAAAGCCTCCTTTTTACTCATTCATTACAAAATTGTACCAAAATTCCGTTCAAAAATCTAAGCTTTTCGATAATAACAGTAAATTATGACGATTATTTTTATAATTTTACAAAAAATATATATTTTCACAGTTCATTTATAATTAAAAGTTCGACTTATATTAAGGTGCTTTTTTAAAACCGTGAGAATCAAATAAAGAACACACCTCAAAGCCTAAACAATGAAGTGCATTCTTTATATTTTTATTGAGTTCCTACAGAAGACTTTAATTAGTTGTTATTTTTATAAATATGGACTTTCGGTTCATCGTCTTCTTTGGTTTTACTAATTAAAGCTTTAGGATTATTCCCATCTTTAATATGAATTTCATATTCGTCTATATTATCAAAATATTTTTTAGCCTGTTCAGTCACGTATTGTGTAATACCAATCGTCTCAGCTTTACCGTAATAATCAATTGGGACGTCTACAGATAATTGCTTGGCTTTTTTATTATCAAACTTCACTGTACCTACTGCTTGAGTGAAATTATTAAAATAAGTCTGCATATCATCATTAAATTGTTTAAAGTCAGAATTTAAACTTTCATCTAATTCGGCAGCTTCTGATGAAGGTAATAAAGCTGTTTCCTGTTGTATGTCTTTCCAATCATTGATACGTGTCTTGTCACCTTCAACTGTAGTGCCTGCGATAAATTCCCCGGGAACGATTGAATTTTCACCTGATTGTTTATAAATTGCAAAATGAATAGGGATATCTTTCAATTCTTTATGTTCACGTAATCTTGAAAGTATTTCACCTGACATTTTTTTACCTTGTTTTTCAATTTTTTTATCATCTAATTTTTTACTATAAGTTTCGCCATCTTTTTCTTTTTGGTAGTAATATGTACCATTCATCGCTAAACCGATAGTCATACCTTTAATATTTTTGCCTTTGGTATCTCCGTTACTATAAAAATCTTGCTCTAAAATATTAGATAAATATGCTGGCGATTTTTCTGCAATTTTCTCAGGATCAGTTTCACCATTATGAGATGGATTTAAGCCTAAATTTTCTTTTGCTTTTTTCTCCTTTTGCTCGTCTTTATCCATATCATCGATTTCCGCCTTTGTATATTCAGGATTTAAATATGCATTGGTAGTGTCTTTATCTAAGTATTGACCATCTTGATACAGATAATCTTCAGTAGGAAATACTTCTTTACTTAACTCTAATAGACCACTTTCAAAATCTTCACCATTATAGCTATTGGCCATATTATCTTGTAGAACGCCACGTGCTTGGCTTTCTTTAAATGGTAATATTGTTCTGTAATTATCACCTGAAACATTTTTATCAGTTGCAATATCTTTCACCGAACCAGAATCCTGCTGTTGTTGTTCTTCTTTTTCATTAGCCTGTTCTTTACTTTTCTCATCATCATTGCCACATGCTGATAATAAAAAAATTACTGAGATGAATAGTATAATCTTTCGTTTCATGCATTATCTCCTCTATCCCTCGATTTCATTTTGCTTCTGAACAAAATCTTCTTCTGACCATATTTCTGTACCAAATTTTTCAGCTTTTGTTAATTTAGATCCTGCATCTTCACCAGCAATAACTAAATCTGTGCTTTTAGTTACACTACTTGTCACTTTTGCTCCATGCAGTTCCAACCATTTTGAAGCTTCTTTTCTAGTCATTTGGTATAGTTTACCAGTTAAAACAATTGTTTTTTCTTTAAATTCTGGGTGCCCTTCTAAATCACTTGTTTTTATACCTTTATATATCATATTAACATTTTTTTCTTTTAATTTATTAATGAGCGCACGAATATCTTCATTTTCTAAATAAGTTACAACAGATTGTGCTAATTTGTGTCCCACGTCATGTATATTCACTAAATCTTCTTCAGTAATTTCAAATAGTTTATCCATTGATTCATATTTTTCAGCTATAACTTGGCTAGCTTTCACGCCTAAGTGTCTGATACCTAAACCAAATAACAGTTGTTCTAAAGAATTGGTCTTGGATGCTTCAATAGCATTTATCAAATTATCTACTTTTTTCTCACCCATACGTTCCAGTGGGAGCAAGTCTTCCTTGGTTAAGTAAAAGATATCTGCAACATCTTTTATCTTTTCATTATCGTAAAGTTGTTGAATAATTTTTGTACCAAGACCATCTATATTCATCGCTTGTCGAGACACAAAATGAATCATACCTTCTACGAGTTGGGCTTGGCATTTAGGGTTAATACAACGTAAAGCAACTTCACCTTCTATACGTACTAATTCGTGTTCACAACTCGGGCAATGCGTTGGCATATGATATACTTTTGCATCATTTGGGCGTCTATCAATAATACTTTTAATCACTTCAGGTATAATATCACCTGCTTTTTTTATTACGACACTGTCACCGATGCGTATATCTTTTTCGTGTATCAGATCTTCATTATGTAATGATGCTCGAGAAACAGTTGTTCCAGCAACTTTGACGGGCTCAAGCATAGCTGTTGGCGTAACCACACCTGTTCTTCCTATACTCAATTCAATATCTAACAAATCTGTGATGACTTCTTCTGCTGGGAACTTATATGCAATTGCCCAACGAGGTGATTTTTGCGCGAAACCGAGTTCTTCTTGATGTTCTATAGTATTAACTTTAATTACAATACCATCAATATCATATGGTAAATCTTCTCGTTCTTCTGTCCATTTTTCAATATACGCAATTACTTCATCGATTGTTTGCAGCCGTTGGCGTTCTTGATTCGTTTTAAAACCTAATTCATCTAATTCATCTAAAGCTTCACTTTGTGTATTTGCATTAAATTGTGTAAAATCATTCACGCTGTATAGAAAAACACTTAGCTTACGTTTTGCTGCAAGCTTTGAGTCTAATTGTCTAAGAGAGCCTGCTGCCGCATTTCTCGGATTAGCAAATGGTTGCTCTTCATTTTTAGCTTTCGCTTCATTTAAGTTTAAAAATGATTGTCTAGGCATATATGCTTCGCCACGAACTTCAAATGTTCTTGATTCATTAATTTTTAAAGGAATGGCATGAATTGTTTTTAGATTCTCAGTAATATCTTCACCAGTTGTACCATCTCCACGTGTTAAACCTTGTACAAAACGGCCATTTTCATATTTTAAAGAAACTGCTAGACCATCAATTTTTAGCTCACACATATATTCCACTTCGCCTACCCGTTCACGAATGCGTTGATCAAATTTACGTAAGTCCTCTGCATTAAATGCGTTCCCCAAACTAAGCATTGGGGTATCATGCCTTACTTTTTCAAATGTAGATTGAGCAGAACCACCAACTCTTACAGTTGGTGAATCGGCGGTACGATACTCTGGATGGTTTGCTTCAATATCAATTAATTCATGGAGTAATTTATCATACTCACTATCTGGCACAGAAGGATTATCTTGAACATAATACTCATAACTATATTGATTTAATAATCGATGTAACTCGTCGACGCGTGATTGTATCTCAGCCACTGTTATTCCTCCTTTTTCTCAATTGGTGCGAATTGTGCAAGCAAGCGTTTTGGTCCTTGAGATTTAAAGATAATATCTAGTTCAACAGAACCATTTTGTTCTTTTACATTACTTACCATACCTTCACCCCATGATTTATGCACCACTTTATCTCCAACTTTCCAATCAGATGAAACTTGTGCTTTTTTCGTAGCTGTTGCACGTTGACTATACCCTCTTTTAGTAGGTTGTTTTGTCGCTGAGCGATAACTATTACCTTGTGTTTTAGCTTTAGATTTAGACTTCGTCTCATCTTCTAATAATGTCTCAGGTATTTCCCGTAAAAATCGAGAAGCCATGTTGGATTGTGGTCGTCCAAATAACATTCTAGACGTTGCGTGTGTAAGGTACAATGTTTCTTCTGCACGTGTGATGGCTACATAACAAATGCGTCTTTCTTCCTGCATTTCATGTTCTTCATCACTCTTAATTGCCCTAATATGAGGGAATAAAGATTCTTCCATACCCATTATGAATACAATTGGAAATTCTAATCCTTTAGCAGAGTGCATTGTCATCAATGTAATACCATCTTCAATTTGTGCTTCATCAATATCTGCAACAAGTGATAAGTCAGTTAAAAAGTTAATTAATGATTGCTCTTCTAATGGTGTGTTCTCCTCATAATCTTTAGGTACAGACATAAACTCATCAATATTTTCTAATCTACTTCTCGATTCTAATGTTTGTTCACGTTCTAACATCTCTCGATAACCAGATTTCTCAAGTACTTCATTAACAATTTCAGTGATTTCTAGAAATTCTTGTTGTTTAATAAGATTATGCATCACGTCATAAAAATTAATACATTCTTGTGTTACTTTTTTAGATAATCCAATAAAATCAACTTCGGCTAAGGCGTCAAACATACTTAATTCATTTTGCATTGCATAGTTCTGAATTTTATCTACAGAGCTTGGACCAATACCACGTTTGGGAACATTAATAATACGACGTAAGCTGATATCATCATTACTATTTGCGATAATGCGAATATAGCTTAAAAGGTCTTTAATTTCTTTCCTATCATAGAACTTTTGGCCGCCTACCATAGTATAAGGGATATTAGATTTCATAAATGTTTCTTCTAGCACACGTGATTGAGCATTTGTACGGTACAAGATAGCCATATCTTTATATTGTTTACCGTTACGCTGATGTTTCATAATTTCACGAACTACATATTCCGCTTCATCACGTTCTGTTGTTGCTTCATAATAACGTATCTTATCGCCTTCTGTATTACCCGTCCACAGACCTTTAGGTTTTCGTTCTGAATTATTTTTAATCACTTCATTTGCTGCATTTAATATATTTTTAGTAGAACGATAATTTTGTTCTAAATAAACTGTTTTCGCCTCTGGATAGTCTTCTTCAAAAGAAAGGATATTTTGTATATCTGCACCACGCCATCCATAAATTGATTGATCTGAGTCGCCTACCACACAAAGGTTTTTAAATTTGTTAGCCAGTAATTTAACTAATGTATACTGTGCTTTATTTGTATCTTGATACTCGTCTACATGAATATATTGAAATTTATTTTGATAATATTCTAAAACTTCTGGAACACGTTCAAACAAACGGATAGTCACCATAATAAGATCATCAAAATCTAATGCTTCATTTCTAGAGAGTTGACGTTGGTACCCTTTATAAACAGTAGCAACCATCTGTGCATGGTAATCGTTCGCTTCTTTTTGAGCATCTTCTGGTGTCTTTAACTCGTTTTTTAAATTACTAATCGCGCCAATAAACATTCTAGGTTCAAACTTTTTACTATCTATATTTTCATTTTTTAATACATCTTTGATTACTGATTTTTGATCAGTAGGATCAATAATTGTAAAGTTGCGCTCTATACCAATTCTGTCTGCATCTCTTCGTAGAATTCTTACACACATTGAGTGGAATGTAGACATCCACAGTACTTGCGCTTGTTCTCCAACTAACGTCTCAACACGTGCTTTCATTTCTTTCGCAGCCTTATTAGTAAATGTAATAGCTAAAATATTATACGGAGACACGTCTTTTTCATCAAGCAAATAAGCTATACGATGTGTTAAGACACGTGTTTTGCCCGAACCTGCACCTGCCATTATGAGCAATGGGCCTTCTGTCGTACGTACTGCTTGGCTTTGTTCTTCATTCATGTTTTTAACTAATGTGTTCATTTATGTGACTCCTTTATCTTAACTGTTTTTAATGCTTTTTCTAAATCATTATATATAATGTCTCCAACTATAATCGTGTCTGCAATTGAAGCCATTTGTATAGCCTCGTCATAATCGCTGATACCACCACCATAAAATAGTTGAGTATTTGTTAATTGATCTGCTGCCGCTTTGACTTTATCTATTTCTCCATATGTACCACTATATTCTAAGTACATTATTGGCAGTTTATACATATCGTTAATCATTAGTGCATAAGCCTCTATGTCTTCATCTGTTAAACCTGTTTTTGCTTGGGTTAACTTTGCAACTTTGCTTTTAGGATTAAGTACAATATAGCCTTCAAATACAACATCAACAAATTGCATCATTGGACCAAATGATTTTAGGGCGTCTAACAAAATACCATTATGATACTTAACATCTGTACTGTTTAACACTGTCGGTATGAAATAAAAATCAAAACCTAACATTACGCTATCTATATTTGAAATTTCTAATGCTAATGGTACTGAATATTGTTTCACGCGTTGTTTTAAATGAAAGACGTTGTCTTCAGTCACATTATCTGTACCACCAATAATAATTGCATCAGTCTTTGATAAACAAATTGACTTTAAATCCTCATCAGATATGGACTTTGCAGGGTCTAATTTAAAAATATGTTTCCACTTTTTAATGTCATACATGATATGTGACTCCTTTTTTAAACATACATTTGATTATATCATTTTTAGTCTGTGAGTTCTAAAATGATGTCGAAAAAAACACCTCAATATTTCTGAGATGTTTTGTCATTATCATTTATTTTAATTTGTAATAACTTTCTAAATTTGTATCTTGGTTATCAATAATTTTAGCTAATTCGGAACCAACATATCTTAAATGCCACGCTTCATATGCATATCCTGTCTCATTCGATTGCCCTTTAGGGTATCTTATAATAAAACCATATTTAGAAGCATTTTTTTCTAACCATTTTGCTTCTTTAGTGTGTTCAAAATCATTGTGAAAATCTTCTAAATGTCGTTGAGTACCTACATCAAAAGCTAAACCACTTTGATGTTCAGAATGACCAGGTTTAGCAGTATATTGATTAGCCATTCTCTTACCTTCCTCTTCAATATATGATTTCACAACTTCCTCTTGTTCATTATAGCTCCTATAACCGCTAATATATTTTAAATCCAAATGTTTCTTTTTAGCTTTTTCTAATAATTTATTTAACTGGTATCTGGCTTTTTTATTTTCTTCAGGTTTATAATCAGGGGGCAAGGCGTATGCTTTATTGACGATGATATGTCCATTTACATATGTAACTTCCTTCTTTTCAACAATTATTGGTAATGTATTAATAGGTTTTACTATGTTCGAATACTTAGGTTGGTGATTATTAGGAATTAAGGTAAAAGTCACTGTTATGATGATACTTATAAATGATAATATTATAATTCCAATAATCCATTTTTTGAACAAAGTTATCTCTCCTCAATGTATGAAGTTATAATAAAACGTTATTTTCAAGTACATATGTAAGTCCTTCGATTGATACTCGTCAATTACCATTTTATCACTTTATAAAACATAAAAAAGTTGTCGACGAAGTTTATAACTTCATCGACAACTAAAATTGACTTAACATTTTAACTTCTATTTTGGAAATTCAAGAATAACTAATCAGCCGTTTCAATATTCATGCGGTCTAGAATCATCGTATATGCATCATTACCCCATTGCAATGATCTTTTGACACGAGAAATTGTAGCAGTCGATGCGCCTGATTCTTGTTCAATTGTCGCATAAGTAAATCCTTGTTTAATCATTTTTGCGACTTGTAACCGTTGTGACAATGACTGTATTTCATTAACGGTACATAAATCATCAAAGAATTCATAACATTCTTCTCTATTTTCTAATGTCAAAATCGCATCAAATAATTCATCCAATGCTTTACCTCTTAATTTTTCTATTTGCATTCAAAACAACCCCTGTATCTTTCAATTTAATCTCAGTTTAACGTACTAATACATTAAAGTGTAACGATTTCCATTGAAAAATTCAATTATTCTAAACCAGCTCTTTCAAAAATTGTATCAATTTGGTTTAAATGGTGTTTTGGATTGAAACATTCATCTAATTCTTCTTTAGATAATAATTCTGTAATAGAACTATCTTGTTCAATTAATGTTCTGAATGGTGTTTTAGTTTCCCAAGATTCCATTGCTTTTGGTTGTACCTTATCATATGCTTCCTCACGTGCCAATCCTTTATTGATTAATGCTAATAAAACACGTTGTGAATAAATTAAACCATATGTTTTATCGATATTATCAAGCATATTATCTTCAAATACAGTAAGTCTTTCAACAATATTAGTAAAACGGTTTAGTCCATAATCTAAAGCAATTGTTACATCTGGTAGCATAATACGCTCAGCTGAAGAATGAGAAATATCACGTTCATGCCATAATGGAACATTTTCATAAGCTGTTGTTACATAACCTCGGATTACACGTGCTATCCCAGTGATATTTTCAGAGCCAATTGGATTACGTTTATGTGGCATTGCCGATGAGCCTTTTTGACCTTTAGCAAAAGCTTCTTCTACTTCACGTGTCTCAGTTTTTTGTAAACTACGTATTTCAACTGCAAATTTTTCCATTGAAGTACTAATTAATGCGAGCGTTGCAATATAATAAGCATGACGATCACGTTGTAACGTTTGTGTTGATACAGGAGCTGTTTCTAATCCTAGATTTTTACATACATGTGCTTCAATTTCAGGAGGAATATTAGCAAATGTACCTACAGCTCCGCTCATTTTACCTACTTCAATTTCTTCTCTTACACGTTTAAAACGTTTTAAATTACGTTGCATTTCTGTATACCATAGTGCCATTTTTGCACCAAACGTAGTTGGTTCTGCATGTACACCATGCGTACGACCCATCATTAATGTATATTTATAGTCTTTTGCTTTTTGTGCTAATACTTCAATAAATCTTTCTAAATCTTTTTCAATAATGTCATTTGCCTGTTTAATCACATAACTTAATGCAGTATCTACTACATCAGTTGAAGTTAAACCGTAGTGTACCCATTTACGTTCTTCACCTAATGTTTCAGAAACTTGTCTTGTAAATGCGACAACGTCATGACGAGTTTCTTGTTCTATTTCTTGTGCGCGTTCAACATCAACTTTCGCGTTTTCACGTATTTTTTTAACGTCCGCTTCAGGTATATCACCTAGTTTACTCCAAGCTTCACAAGCAAGTATTTCCACTTCTAACCAAGCTTCATAGCGATTTTGATCAGTCCAAATATTAGACATTTCTTCTCTGGAATAGCGTTCAATCATTGAAATTAGCTCCTATCTCACGTAATTTTTAGTTTACAAACCTCAAAACATGTACGTTTACCTTTCATTTTGAATTAAAGTTCGTGTTTAACCTTTTCAATACTAGTTTAACAGAATTGGCTTAAAATGTATAAACCTTTTCCTTCTTCTTCAAAATTATTTATAATTAAGCATGAAAAGAACCGCTATGGATATACCACAACGGTTTACTCATTATTCTTGTAATTTGCCTACAAACTCAATTTCTTGTTTAAGTACCTCTAGGCTACCATCTTTATTTTCTTTATAAACGGGTTTTTCATAACGTTTAACAGGTGTATATCCAGCTTCACGCATACGCTCTAGGCAATCTTGAATTGTTTCATTTTCTTCAACTTTAAATTTTTGCTGTTTTTTCATATACTTTCAACTTCATCCGTATCATATTGTTTAAGTTTTTTACTTCTAACGCCTTTGGCCCAGAAACCGCCGTGAATTGTGCGGGGTTCATAAGCTACAATAAACGCTTTCTCATCTATTTGCTTAATTGTTTCAATCAACTTTAATTCAAATCGTCTTGGCGTAAGAATTTGTAAAACTAAACGTTTACCATCTCTACCGTACGCTGTATTATGCGTCACGCCATATCCTAGATCTCTTAGTTGTCTTGGTAAGTCTAACTCATATTCAGATGACGTTACGTTGACAACTGTATATCCAAGGGCTAATTTTTCTTCAATCTTCATACCTACTATGATACCGATAGAAAAACCAAATGCATATGCAATTACGTTTTGAATTTGATCTAAACTAGACATTACCATGCCTAAACCAATCACATATACTAGAACCTCTAAGAAACTCACGATTGCTGCTACATAGCGATAACCTTTAAGTGTTAATATCGTTCTCATCGTTAGACACGTTACATAAGCTACATTAATTATAAAAATTGCTAATACCATTAACCATGGATTAGATGTTATCACTGACATGTCCATTTTCCTTTCTATTACATTAAATTCAAGTAATTTTACCAACAAGTTTATAATTTGTCACTACAAATTATTTATGTCAGCATTAATTTTTCGGCCATGTAAGTCTTGTATATGCTAATTCTCTTTTGTGTACACTTTTAATATAACGACTTTCAATTACTTCTTTTGCCTCAGTTGGTACAGATTTCCCCTCCAAATAATCATCTATATCATGATAAGTTACTCCAAGTGCTTCTTCATCAGGTAGTTGTGGTTTGTCATCTTCTAAGTCCGCAGTTGGTATTTTTTCATATAAATGCTTCGGTGCTTCCAAATAGGATAACAATTGTCTCCCTTGGCGTTTATTCAAACCAAATAAAGGTGCAATGTCAGCTGCACCATCGCCATACTTCGTGTAAAAACCAGTAACACTTTCTGCCGAATGGTCCGTACCTATAACAATACCCTGCTTATTTGAGGCAATAGAAAATTGAACTTTCATTCGTTCTCGTGCCTTTTCATTTCCTTTTTGGAAATCGGTCAATTCAACACCAGACGCTTTTAATGATTGAACACTTTGGTCTACAGCTGGTTTAATATCAACTGTTATTACTTCATCTGGTTGTATAAAGTTTAACGCATCTTCGACCTCTGCAGCATCTTTTTGTTCACCATATGGTAATTTAACTGCGACAAATTGACAATTAACCTTCTCTTCTTTTAACTCATTTACAGCAATTTGGCATAGTTTACCTGCTAACGTTGAATCCTGGCCACCCGAAATACCTAATACTAAAGATTTGATAAAAGAATGAGATTGCACATAACTTTTTATAAAGTGAATAATGCTGCGTGTTTCTTGTTCATCATCAATCATTGGCTTTACATTCATTTCTTTAACAATGATGTCTTGTAAATTACTCATTTTCTTCCATCTCCTTTACATGTTCTGCTACTTCAAATATACGTTTATGTTTATTTTCCCAACATGCAGTACTTAAATCAACAGGGTATTCTTGTGGGTTAAGATGACGTTTATTTTCATCCCATAAATAATTAAGACTCTCTTTTAAATAGCTTTGTGCATCTGCTTCGCTTGGTAATTCATATACTAATTTTCCATCTTTAAAAATATCATGATGTAAGTCTTTTGCTATAAATGATTTAATAAATTTCATCTTATATGTGTGTACAGGATGGAAAAGTTTCAACGGAGATGTTTCATAAGGATCTTCATAATCCATCGTAATATAATCTCCCTCAGCTTTATTTGTTTTTTTGTTAATAATACGATATACATTTTTTTTACCTGGCGTCGTTACTTTTTCAGCATTATTAGATAACTTAATTCGGTCAACATATGTGCCCGAGCTGTCTTCGACAGCGACAAGTTTGTATACTGCACCAAGCGCAGGTTGATCATAACCTGTAATTAACTTAGTGCCTACACCCCAAGAATCAACTTTTGCACCTTGAGATTTTAAACTGGTAATTGTTTGTTCATCTAAATCATTGGAAGCAATAATTTTAGCATTTGGAAAACCAGCTTCGTCAAGCATACGACGTGCTTCTTTAGAAAGATAAGCAATATCACCAGAATCTAATCGTATTCCAACAAAATTAATTTTGTCACCCAATTCTTTAGCAACTTTAATTGCTGTAGGAACGCCTGATTTTAACGTGTGGAAAGTGTCTACTAAAAACACACAATCTTTATGTCGCTCAGCGTATTTTTTAAATGCAATATATTCATCTCCATATGTTTGTACCATTGCATGTGCATGTGTCCCAGATACTGGAACATCAAATAATTTGCCTGCTCTCACATTACTTGTAGAATCGAAACCACCAATATATGATGCTCTCGCTCCCCATAATGCTGCATCCGCTTCTTGTGCACGGCGTGTACCAAATTCCATTAATTTATCTTCTTGAGCAACTTGACGAATGCGACTCGCTTTTGTTGTAATCAATGTTTGAAAATTCACTATATTTAATAACATCGTCTCTATTAATTGAGCTTGTATCAATGGTGCTTCTATACGCATTAATGGCTCATTGCCGAAGCAAAGTTCCCCTTCTTGCATTGAACGTATATTACCAGTAAATCTTAAATTTTTTAAATAACTTAAGAAATCTTCTTGATAGCCAATAGATCTCAAATATTTTATATCTGTTTCTGAAAAATGAAACTGATTTATATAATCAATCACGCGCTTCAACCCATTAAATACTGCATAACCACTATCGAACGGCATATTTCTAAAATACAAATCAAAGACTGCTAGTCGTTCATGAATCCCGTCATTCCAATAACTTTCAGCCATATTTATTTGATATAAATCATTATGCAGTACTAATGTATCATCTTCGTATTGGTACACAACAATCTCTCCAATCAGCTTTTCCATTAGTTTAGCATAAATCAAACATGATTATCATCTGAAATACCACTCTAACGCACACGCTTTAATCATTGATTTTATGACAGTAAGAGCAATG
>Ga0079226_10000217_pt1 | contig 38268 bp, 32 predicted proteins | sample Poulit2014_FD_76345 | JGI IMG/M metagenome (GOLD analysis project Ga0079226, IMG submission 76345) | Agricultural soil microbial communities from Georgia to study Nitrogen management - Poultry litter 2014 | ecosystem: Environmental > Terrestrial > Soil > Agricultural land | place: USA: Georgia...
AGGCGTCCCACGTGTGGGCGACAAAACTGCGGCGCGCTGGCTACAAAAATACGAGACCTTAGATAATATCATTGCCCACGCTGATGAGATCAAGGGGGTTGTCGGTGAAAACCTGCGTAATTTTATCCCCAATTTCGAGATGACGCGACGGTTGGTTACCGTCAAGGCGGATTGTGATCTTAGCATCATCGATCATGAGCTTGAGCAGTTGACCCCACAAGAGCCCGATACCGATACCTTGATTGACCTATTTCATGAGTATGGGTTTCGTACCTTTTTGCGTGAAATAACCAATGATCCCAATGCCGAGCCCGAAGGGGGACGGCGTCAAGTGCATCGGACCAAACAAACTACTGAGCAGGCCCCCGAACAAGTCGAAGAGGCAGCCCAAGTCAATCCGGATGCGATCTCTTACCATACCATCACAGACCTGGATACGCTGAAAGAATGGTTGCAACGATTACAGCAGGCCGAGCTAGTGGCCCTGGATACTGAGGCGACCTCGTTAGATCCAATGCAGGCACGATTGGTGGGTATGTCTTTCAGTATCCAGGCGGGCGAGGCATGTTATGTGCCCGTCGCCCATACCGGGCTAGATGCAGGCCAGGAGCAGCTGCCTTGCGAAGAGGTGCTAGATTTGCTCCGCCCTTGGCTCGAAGACGAGCAGGCAAAAAAAGTATTGCACAATGCCAAATACGATACCCACGTTTTTGCGAACGAAGGGGTGGCCCTGGCTGGTGTGAGTGATGACACCATGTTGCAAACCTATGTATTGGAATCTCATCAGCGCGTTAGCATGGATCAGGTTGCCCTGCGCTGGCTAGGTCAGCCAGGCACCACTTACGAGGAAATTTGCGGCAAGGGGGCCAAACAAATTGGTTTTGACCAGGTCGCCATTGATAAGGCCACTCAGTACGCCTGCGAAGATGCAGATTTTACTTGGCGCTTACACCATATTTTGCGCCCCAAAATACAGGCTGAGCCGGGCTTAGAGCGCATTTACGAGATTGAAGTCGCGCTATCAGCGGTGTTGGCTCGGGTAGAGCGAAATGGCGTGGCCCTTGATAGTGACAAATTAAAAGAACAAGGGCAGCGTCAGGGAGAACGGTTGCACGAGCTCGAGCAACAGGCCTTTGAAATTGCGGGGCAAGAATTTAATCTGAATTCGCCCAAGCAAGTAGGCGAGGTTTTGTTTGACAAGCTTGGCTTGCCTGTGCAGCGGCGCACCCGTACTGGAGCCCCCTCTACTGATGAAGAGGTACTGACACGGCTATCGCATGATTATCCGTTACCGAAGTTGTTGTTGGAATACCGAGGGGTGGCCAAACTGAAATCAACTTATACGGATAAGCTGCCCAAGATGGTTAATCCCGCAACGGGCCGCCTGCATACTCGTTATGCGCAGGCTGCGGTAATTACTGGGCGGCTATCCTCCTCAGACCCCAATTTGCAAAATATTCCAGTGCGTACCACCGAGGGGCGGCAGGTACGTGAGGCCTTTGTCTCGACACTGGGGCGGGTGGTATCCGCAGACTATTCGCAAATTGAATTGCGCATTATGGCGCATGTGTCAGGTGATAAAAATCTGCAGCAGGTTTTTCACGAAGGTGGTGATGTGCACCGGGCTACAGCTGCCGAGATTTTTTCTGTCCCGTTGGAAGAGGTCACAGGAGAACAACGCTACGCGGCCAAAGCCATTAACTTTGGCCTCATTTATGGGATGAGCCAATTTGGTTTGGCCAATAATCTGGGTATCACGCGCGAGGCGGCCAAAGCTTATATTGAACGCTATTTTATTCGTTATCCAGGGGTAGCAGATTATATGGAACGAATTAAAGCCCAGGCGCGCAAGCAAGGCTATGTGGAAACGGTGTTTGGCCGCCGGTTATATTTTCCTGAATTCAAAACCGGGCGTGGGGCCCGGGTTGCCGCAGCAGAGCGCGCTGCTATCAATGCCCCGATGCAGGGTACGGCGGCGGATCTCATCAAGATGTCCATGGTAGATATACAGCAATGGCTGGATGAAGCAGGAATGCGTAGTTTGATGGTCATGCAGGTGCATGATGAACTGGTGTTTGATGCGGCCGAGGACGAAATCGAGGTCTTGCTCAAGGAACTACCCGAGCGGATGTGTCGTATTGCCAGCCTTGACGTGCCCCTGGTGGCTGAGGTGGGCGTAGGCAATAGTTGGGCGGACGCTCACTAGAGGCCAAAGGCTGCCCGGGGTCGCTCAAGGGCGCCCGCGGGTGCCCAAAAGCGTCTGGGGCAGCCCAAAGAACGTCCAGGCTGCCCAAGAGTGCTAAAGAAGGTCGTCCGGGCTGCCCATGAATGCCCGAGGCAGCCCTGCAGTGTTGTGCTGCAAGCCCCCGTGTTTTAACGACTTTGCATCTGCTGCAAAGCCTGAATGCGGGTTTCAATAGGTGGGTGGGTGGCGAACAAGGCGGCAATGCCTGGGCCGCCAGAAATGCCTGCTGCCTCAAAGTTTTTGGGCAGTGCGCCGGGCTCAACATTACCCAAACGGGCTAGCGCGCGAATCATGGGTTGGGTCGAGCCTAGCAATTTGGCCGAGCCTGCATCTGCGCGAAATTCTCGCTGGCGCGAAAACCAGGCAACGATGATCGAAGCCAGAATACCAAAGATAATTTCACAAACGATGACGGTCAGGTAGTAGCCCATGCCAATGCCATCCCGGTCATTACGCGATAAAGCACGATCGACGAAAAAACCGACAACGCGGGCCAAAAAGATAACAAAGGTATTCACCACCCCCTGGATGAGCGTCAGGGTGACCATGTCCCCATTGGCAACGTGCGCAACTTCATGGCCCAACACGGCGGTGACCTCTTCTTCGTTCATGCTTTGCAACAGGCCGGTGGATACCGCGACTAACGCATTATTCTTGAAAGCGCCAGTGGCAAAAGCATTGGGCGCGCCCTCGTAAATGGCCACCTCAGGATGACCAATGCCTGCGCGCTCGGCCAGTTGATGGACCGTATCAACCAACCAGGCTTCTTGGGCATTACGCGGTGCCTGGGGATCAATGACATGTGCCCGGGTGCTTTGTTTGGCCATCCATTTGCTCATGAGCAAGGAAATAATGGAACCCGAAAAACCGATGATGGCAGCAAAGATAAGTAGCTGGGTAGGATCAATGCCATTGGCTGTCAGGTAACGGCCAACGCCAAACAAGGTCATGATAATGTTCAAGACCACGATGACGGCCAAGTTGGTGGCCAGAAAAAGCAGAACTCTTTTCATAGTGAAGCCTTAATCTAACAACGTGCGGTATATCGTAACGGAAAAGTGAAGAAAGTGGTGCAAGTGTCCAAATACTGAGAGCTTATTTTCCCATAATCCTGCCTTGATAGGGGAGCAGAGTATATTGATTGGGTTTTGCACCACTTACTAATTATTGGTTTTGCTGCATGCAGTCTCTATGGATGCTGGTGGCCTGTGCGATGTTTGCGCTCATGGGTGCCGGCGTAAAGTTTTCTGCCTCGTTTGAGGCTAATCTGGCGCAAATAATCCTCTTTCGTGGTCTGCCATCGGTTGTTATCCTCTTTTTATGGACTAGACTAAAAAAACGGAGTTTGGTTCCTATTAGCTGGAGCCTGCACATTCGTCGAAATCTCTTTGGCATTTCAGCCATGTGGCTGAGCTTTTTTGCCATGTCGATGCTGCCTTTGCCCACAGCAGTCAGCCTAACCTACACAGCACCATTATTCATTGGTATTTGGTTGCTTTTTTTTGGCGGCACCCAAAGTGACCCCTTGCGCGTAACTGCAGTGTTGGCGGGCTTTCTCGGTGTGCTCGCCATTCTACGGCCCAGTATTGGTGATGATCAATGGTTTCCAGCCTTATTAGGCATTATTTCCGGCGGTTTTTCTGCTGTCGCCATGATGCAAATTCGTGAGTTGGGTCAGGTAGGCGAGCCAGAATGGCGCACGGTATTTATTTTTTCCAGTTTTGTTTGTGTCACCAGCGCCATCGTTGCTGTGATTGTTGGGTGGCCCGCTTTGAGTTGGCGTGCCTACGCCGCCTTGGCTTTGGTTGGAGTGTCAGGCATGTTTGGCCAACTCGCACTAACACGTGCCTTTGGTTATGGTTCCACTTTATTAACGGCCGCTTTACAATACAGCACAATTATTTTTGCCACCTTGCTTGGTCTAGTGATTTGGGGCGATTGGCCTGACCCCATTGCTTGGCTTGGAATGGCTTTGATTGTAGGTTCTGGCCTGCTGTCGGCCTGGCGGACGTACACCGAAGATCGTATCTTGCGCGGCCAAGAACAAAATTAGCCTGGCCCCGATCAGCTCATGGCTCAAGGAGTTTTACAGTATGAGTACTTCTTATTTATTTTCTGTGGCTCAAGCAATGACGGCGCTCGAACGAGGGGATACCTTGTTCCTGGATGCCCGGTACCAATTGACGGATGCCCAGGCGGGACCAGCAGCCTTTGCGCGCGGACGTATTCCGGGCGCCTGGTTTTTTGATCAAAGCCGGGTGCTGGTGGGCCCATGTACAGGTAAGAACGGTCGCCATCCTTTGCCATCACTGACGCGTTTTAGACAATTGTTGGATGCTTTGGAAATTAACGCGGATACCCCCGTAGTGATTTACGACGATTTACAGGGTCAGTTTGCTGCTCGACTCTGGTGGATGTTGCGTTGGGCCGGTTTGAAGCAAGTCGCATTGCTAGACGGTGGGTGGCAAGCTTGGGTGGCCGCGGGTGGGCAGGTAGATACCACCAAGGCAGATGCCGACGAGGTTAGTCGGCGTTACGAGCAGTTACCCACGGCATTAACCCCGGAACAGGAACAGCGCTTTGGACAGCTCGGCCAAATGCCATTGTGTGATCGGGAAACCATTTTGGCGCAGCTTGGTACTGGCCGTTTGTGCATTATAGATGCCCGGGCTGCAGAACGTTATCGGGGCGAGGTCGAGCCCATGGATCCGGTGGCGGGGCATATTCCCGGGGCATTGAACCGACCCACTGCGTTGAATCTTCAAGCAGATGGGTGCTTTAAGGCGCCGGCGACATTGCGGCATGAATTCGAACTCCTGCTGGGTGGTTATGCGCCCGAGCAGGTAGTGCATCAGTGTGGCTCTGGTATCACGGCGTGTCATAATGTTTTCGCTATGGAGCTTGCAGGCTTGAGTGGTTCGGCTCTGTATGGCGGCTCGTGGAGTGAATGGGTGGCCCACGAAGGGGCGCCTGTGGCAACCGGCGCACAGCCGGGTGGTAGAATGTCTGCGCGCTCATGACCCCAAAAAACCATCAAACAGGAGAACAGATGTCTGCACAAGAAACGGCTTTGGCGACCGACTGGTTGCAAGACAAGGCAGCCCGCGTTGAACAGGTGCTTACCGAGTTAATGCCCAGCCCAGACACCTTGCCGGGCCGGCTGCACGAGGCCATGCGTTATGCCGTGTTAGGAGGGGGCAAGCGTATTCGCGCAGCTTTGGTCTATGCCGCTGGTGAAGCGGCGCTCATGGGCCAAGGCTTAAGCAGTGCGCAACACAAAGCTTTGGATCACTGTGCTGCTGCGGTGGAATTGGTTCATGCTTATTCTCTGGTGCATGATGACCTGCCTTGTATGGATGACGATGTATTGAGACGCGGGCAGCCGACGGTGCACGTGGCTTATGATGAGGCCACAGCCATGTTAGTGGGTGATGCACTACAGCCATTGGCCTTCCAATTGCTGGCTGATATGCCGATTGCGCCCGCGCTCAGTGTGCAGGCCAGCCTGGAACTGGCTCGGGCCATTGGTAGCCAAGGCATGGTGGGAGGGCAGGCCATTGATTGCGACAATGTAGGCCAGCACCTGGATTTAGCCCAGCTGCGCACCATGCATGAATTGAAAACGGGTGCTTTGTTGAAAGGTAGCGTACATTTGGGTGCCATTGTGGTCGCCGCCAGCTCCAAGACCCGCTCTGCCCTGGACCAATATGCTCAAGCTGTGGGCCTTGCCTTCCAGGTGGCAGACGATATTCTGGATACCACTGCAGACACTAATACACTGGGTAAAACCGCAGGCAAAGATGCCGAACAAAATAAACCCACCTATGTCAGCTTGATGGGGCTGGCCCAAGCACAGCAATTATTGGCAGAGCTGTCTCAGCAGGCTCAGCAGGCGCTGTTGCCCTTGGGTGAAAGCCGTCGTGTGCTTTCTGCCCTGGCTCAATTTATTGCCATTCGTGACCATTAACCAGAAAATAATGGCTACACCTCAGGCGGCAAAAGCACTACAATATCTAGTTTCACGCATTGATTCTGGGCGTACGCCTTTTATTGTGATTGATCTTTATGGCCTCTGTATCCCTGCAAGACATCGACTCCCCCCAAGACCTACGTGCGCTCAAGCGTAACGAATTACCTGCGCTCGCAGATGAATTACGCGAATTTGTATTGCAATCGGTGGCTCAGACCGGGGGGCATCTTTCCTCCAATTTAGGTGTGGTCGAGCTTACTCTAGCATTGCACTATGTGTTCGATACCCCTAATGATTGCGTAGTTTGGGATGTCGGCCACCAGTCTTATCCTCACAAAATCTTGACCGGACGCCGCGACCAGATGGGTTCCTTGCGGCAATGGGGCGGAATTTCGGGTTTTCCCAAGCGCAGCGAGTCCGAGTATGACGATTTTGGCACGGCGCATTCATCGACTTCAATTTCAGCCGCGCTTGGCATGGCTGTAGCCGCGCGTAATCAGGGCATACAGCGCCAGCATGTGGCCGTTATTGGCGATGGTGCCATGACAGCAGGCATGGTATTCGAGGCTCTGAATAATGCCGGGGTGATCCCCGATATCAATTTATTGGTGGTGCTCAATGACAATGACATGTCCATTTCTCCACCCGTAGGGGCTTTGAACCATTACCTGGCTCGCTTGCTTTCGGGCCGCTTTTATGCGGCTGCCAAAGATGTGGGCCGGGCCATGCTGCAGCATGTGCCTCCCATGCTCGAGCTGGCACGTCGTTTCGAGGGGCATGCCAAAGGTGTACTGGCACCGGCCACCTTATTCGAAGAATTCGGCTTCAATTACGTCGGCCCTATTGATGGGCATGATTTGAATAGCCTGGTGCCTACCCTGGAAAACCTTCGCCAGCGCGGTGGGTTGCAGTTTTTACATGTGGTGACCAAAAAAGGTCAAGGGTACAAACTGGCCGAGGCTGATCCGGTGCTTTATCATGGCCCAGGTCGTTTTGATCCCGAGGTTGGCATTCAGAAACGGCCCGCAGCGCCGGCCAAAAAGCTTAACTTTACGCAAGTTTTTGGTCAGTGGATCTGCGATACCGCCACCCAAGATGCCCGCTTGCATGGAATTACTCCTGCCATGCGCGAGGGTAGTGGTCTGGTTGAATTCGAGCGGCGCTATCCTCAACGTTATTTTGATGTGGGAATCGCTGAGCAGCATGCGGTGACTTTTGCAGCTGGTTTAGCATGTGCGGGCCAAAAACCGGTGGTCGCCATTTATTCTACTTTTTTGCAGCGCGCTTACGATCAGCTGATTCATGACGTTGCCCTACAAAATCTTGATGTTACTTTTGCCCTTGACCGGGCGGGTTATGTTGGTGCCGATGGTGCCACTCATGCGGGCAATTACGATATTGCCTATATGCGCTGCGTACCCAATATTGTCATCGCTACGCCCTCGGATGAAAACGAGGCCCGCCTGCTTTTGAATACCTGCTATGAATACTCGGGGCCTGCATCAGTGCGATACCCTCGTGGCTCAGGGCGGGGGGCGTTAATTACCGCTGGGTCCGAAACGGTACCTGTGGGTCGTGCTGTGGTCCGCCGTCAGGGCAAACGGGTGGCTTTTTTGTGCTTTGGTACCTTATTGTACGAAGCCTTGCCAGTCGCCGAAGCGCGCGATGCGACCGTGGTAGATATGCGTTTTGTTAAGCCCATAGACGCAGAATGCATTCTCGAGATGGCTCGAACACATGACTATTTGGTGACCATCGAGGATGGCGCTCGCATGGGCGGGGCAGGCAGTGCGGTGCTTGAACTGCTTAGTGAGCATCGCTTGGACACCCCAACCCTGGTCTTGGGTTATCCCGATATTTTCGTTGATCATGGCGAACAACAACAGCTCCACGCTTCGGTGGGGCTAGATACCACTGGGATCGCGCAGTCAGTCAATCAGTTTATTGATGCAATGGCTACTTCATCATGACTGCAGGATACCTCTTTCTGCAAGGGTGCTTCGGGTTAATGAGCTAGCAAAAAATAGGTTTGTGTTTGCCCGAATGTCTTTCTATCCCTCATAATAGAAGCTTAAACTATTTTTTATTCCCGCTAATTGGTTGTTAACATGACTGTTTCTACTACTCGGGTAACCATGCCCGATGTCCAAAGCCGAGTCGATACCCGCCAAATTGCCATTCAAAAGGTAGGGGTACGCGGTGTGCGCTATCCGGTTCAGGTTCAGATTGCCGGCCAGCCGCAGCACACCGTAGCCGATTGGGAGCTGACGGTCGCCTTGCCGCCCGAGGAAAAGGGCACCCACATGTCGCGCTTTATTGCCTTGCTCGAGGAATACCGCCAGCAAGCGCTCGATCTGCATGATTTTTGCACCATGGCGTTGCAAATGCTCAAGCTGCTAGATGCCCAAGAGGGCGAAATGCAGGCCGCCTTCCCTGTTTTTATTAACAAGGCGGCGCCGGTATCACAGGTGGAAAGCTTGCTTGATTACGAGCTCAAGTGGTCTGTCGCGGCACAGGCCGATGAGGCTCAGCCGATCAAGGAATTATGCGTATCGGTGGTGGTTCCCGTGACCAGTTTATGCCCGTGCTCCAAGGAAATCTCTGATTACGGGGCTCATAACCAAAGGTCGCATTTGCGTGTGCAGTTATACATAGACCCGCAACAGCTACAAGGCTTTAAGTTATTATCGATTATTCAGGGTATCGAAGAGCAGGCGTCTTGCCAGCTTTGGGGCTTGCTCAAACGCACCGATGAAAAATATGTCACCGAACACGCCTATGACAATCCCAAATTTGTCGAAGATCTTGTGCGTGATGTCGCAGTATTTTTAAATGCTCGTGCAGATGTCAGTGCATATCGTATCGAGGCAGAGAACTACGAATCCATCCATAACCACTCTGCATACGCAGTGGTTGAGTCGGGCTTTGGGGTTTAAAACCACACCCTTTTAACCGTAAATAGAGCCTTGATTTAACCGGCAATTTCAAATATAATTTAACGCTTGTCTTTTGCCCGCTTTTGCCTATATTTTATTTTTGGCGGGGCGGGCTATTGGGCAGTTTCGCCTAATATCCATAAAAGGAGCATTTTATGCGTCATTACGAAGTGGTGTTTATAGTACACCCCGATCAAAGCGAACAAGTTAACGCCATGATCGAAAGATATGAAGCCATTGTGACCTCGGACGGGGGCAAAGTGCACCGCCTCGAAGACTGGGGTCGCCGTCAGTTGGCTTATCCTATTCAAAAACTGGTGAAAGCACATTATGTGTGCATGAACATCGAGGTGGGTCGCGAAACCCTGGAAGAGCTCGAACACGCTTTCCGCTACAACGATGCCATTTTGCGCAATCTTGTCATTCAGACCAAAGAAGCACCCGAGGGTCCTTCCATCATGATGAAGTCTGTTGACCGCGAAGAGGGTCGCCGTGCTGCTGCCGAGGGTCAGTCCGATACCGAGGCCCAAAGCCAGGAAAGCGCTTCCGAAGAGGAAACCGTCGAGGATACCCAGGAAGACGCTTAATCCGTGTCCACCCATTCACAAAGCCAGCCTAATTATGCGCGTTTGCGTGGGCAGCTTACCCAGATAGAGGCACTACGCTACACGCCTGCAGGGGTACCGGTACTGCAGTTATACTTACAGCATCGATCGCAGACCACCCACGAAGGCTTTGCCCGCCAGCTCGATTTTCAGTTTGAGGCACTGGCATTGGGGGCCACCGCTGAAAAAATGGCATCCATTGCCGTTGGTACATGGCTCAATTGTGAGGGGTTTTTGGCACCCAAACATCGGGGCAGCAATTTTCTGGTTCTACACGTCCAGCAGTTTGCTTGCCTGACAGATTCATCAGCATAAATTAGTAATAGCATTCACAGTTAAAGGATAATTATCATGGCAGTTGGTCGCAGAAGAAGAGACAAGCGTCGTCGTTTTGGACAGCAAAACCCACTATTTAGACGGCGCAAGTTTTGCCGCTTTACAGTCGCAGGGGTAAAGGAAATTGATTATAAAGACATTGATACCTTGCGCGATTTCATCCAGGAAAATGGTAAAATTATTCCAGCCCGTCTTACCGGTACCAAGGCCCATTTCCAGCGCCAGCTCGATACGGCCATCAAGCGCGCTCGTTTCCTGGCCTTATTACCTTATACCGATAATCACAAATAAGCTGGGAGCACGAACATGCAAGTCATTTTGCTAGAAAAAGTTGTCAATTTAGGTGATCTGGGCGAAGTGGTACGGGTTCGTAACGGTTATGCCCGAAATTTCCTCATTCCTCGTGGTATTGCCCGTCGTGCAACGCCTGAGGCCATTAAGGAAATTGAAGCCCAGCGTGCCGAGCTTGAGCGCGCTCAGCAAGAACGTTTGGCTGCTGCCCAAGCTCTGGGTAATCAGTTAGCCGAGCTGCGTGTCGAGGTCCTCCAAAAAGCTGGGGTCGATGGGCGCCTGTTTGGTTCTGTAACCAATATGGACATTGCCGGTGCATTGGCCGAAAAAGGTTTCGATAGCATTCAGCGTTCGCAAATTCGCCTTAACGATGGCCCACTTAAGGCTGTTGGCGAATACCCCATTGTTATTTCTCTTCATCCCGATGTTGAGGTAGAAATTACAGTGGTGGTGCAAGGTGATCTCGACTAAGCTCACCTGCGTTTGAATAGCTGAATAGCTACCCTGAAAAAAGCCGGTGCATCTCACCGGCTTTTTTTCACTGAACTCACAAGAGGCTGATGTGACAGAGCTGACTTCTCCCTATCCCGTTGACGGCGAGTTTGCCGATTTACGCCTGCCCCCACATTCTATCGAGGCTGAGCAGTCGGTGTTGGGCGGGTTGATGATCGACAATCATGCCTGGGATCGCATTGCCGATTTGTTGCGTGAGGATGATTTTTATCGCCATGAGCATCGCCTCATCTGGCACCATATTTCCCAGCTCATCGAGCTTAATCGGGTAGCTGATGTGGTGACGGTGCACGAGGCCTTGGTCAATGCCGGAAAGGCTGATGAAGTGGGCGATATTCACTATCTGAATGCGCTAACACATAATACCCCCTCGGCTGCTAATATACGGCGTTATGCTGAAATTGTGCGCGAGCGTTCCATGCTGCGCAAGTTGGTTACCATTGCCGACGAGGTAGCCAGTAGTGCTTTGCAACCTCGCGGCAAAGATGCGCGACAGATACTAGATGATGCCGAGGCTAAAATATTTCAAATTTCCCAGGAAGGAGCGCGCGGGGGGCAAGGTTTCCAAGAAATTGAGCCAGTGCTCAAACAGGTGGTTGAACGCATCGATGAGCTACACCGACGCCAGGATGATTCTGACGTTACCGGGGTGCCTACGGGCTTTATCGATCTTGACCGCATGACTTCGGGTTTGCAGCCTGGTGATTTGGTCATTGTGGCGGGGCGCCCTTCCATGGGCAAGACCTCATTATCCATGAATATTGGTGAATATGTGGCCATACAGCAGGGTTTGCCGGTGGCAGTTTTTTCCATGGAGATGGGGGCCACCCAGTTGGCCATGCGCATGATTGGCTCGGTGGGTATGATCGATCAACACCGCTTGCGCACGGGCAAACTAACGGATGATGATTGGCGCAAAGTGGTTGATGCCATGAAAAACATCCAAAAATCACAAATCTTTATTGATGAAACTCCGGGCTTGACCGCGATGGAGGTGCGAGCGCGCGCTCGGCGGTTGGCACGCCAATGTGGGCAACTGGGGCTAATTATCATTGACTATTTGCAGCTTATGTCGGGTAATGCAGGCAGTGAAAACCGGGCAACCGAAATTTCAGAAATCAGCCGTTCCTTAAAGGGATTGGCTCGAGAATTAAACTGTCCATTGATTGCCTTGTCGCAGCTGAACCGCAGCCTGGAACAGCGACCCAACAAACGCCCGGTCATGAGTGATTTACGCGAATCAGGGGCCATTGAGCAGGACGCCGACGTTATCTTGTTTATTTATCGTGACGAGGTATATAACCCCGATTCACCCGATAAAGGTACCGCGGAAATCATCATTGGCAAGCAGCGTAATGGTCCCATTGGCACGGTCCGTCTGGCTTTTCAGGGGTCCAGCACCCGCTTTCTTAATTTTATCCAGGAACATTAAGGGCGATTGCAGGGGTAGGGGCGAGGCATCGTCTGGTGGGCTTGAAGCGATAATTCTCTAACGCACTGTAGCCATTGAAACATCGCCCTCATCCGTCAAGTTACCCTGTCGTCTGTGCTGCGTTGCGGCTCAAGGCCAAAGCAGCGTCCAGTGCGGTTTGAAGAGAGCGCTCATCGGCCACCCCCTGGCCGGCAATATCATAAGCTGTACCATGATCGACACTCGTACGAATAAACGGCAGCCCAACGGTAACATTGACCCCTTCTTCCAGGCCCAAATATTTGACCGGGATAAGCCCTTGATCGTGATACTGAGCGACAACAATATCAAACTCGCCGCGCCGAGCGCGCATGAAAATGGTATCGCCCGGCCAAGGACCACTGACGTCGATACCTTCTGCCTGGGCCTGGGCAATGGCTGGGCTAATGATTTCTATTTCTTCTCGACCAAATTGACCTGCCTCGCCCGCATGGGGGTTGAGGCCGGCTACGGCAATTCGGGCTTGGCTTAATCCAGCTTGTTGACAGAATTGGTGTGCGAGGCGGATGGTACCCAGTTCTTTTTCCTGGGTGATGAGACTGCTGACAGCATTCAAAGGTACATGAATGGTGACCAGAATAACCTTAAGCTCTTGGTTCATGAGCATCATGGCGTAGTCTGTGGTCTTTGTACGCTGTGCCAGTATTTCAGTATGTCCGGGTGCCTCGATGCCTGCCTGATGCATGGCGTCTTTATGAAGGGGAGCAGTCACTAAAGCGCGAATGTGGCCTTCAAGAGCATGATCAATGGCATAAATAACAGCATCATGCGCCATTTTGCCAGCTGCTGCATTAACTTGGCCATATGGTAAATCGGCAGGCAAGGGGGGGCCGCACTGAATGATGGGCAATTGATGTTGTCCTAGCTCATAGCGCCCAAGTTGTAACGGGTGGCTGATGGGAAAGAGCTCGAGCACTTGGTCGAGTTTTGTCAGTTCGAGTGCCCGTTGCAGGCTGACAATGTCACCGTAAATAATGACAGGGGCAGCTTGTTCGCGCGCCAGTAGTCGAGCGCAAAGCTCTGGGCCGATGCCGGCAGCATCACCCATGGTTAGCGCAATAGCCAATACTTTGGATGCACTATGCATGGTGGTAATACCTCAGGTTTTTTTCCGCGGGAAACATGGCTAGCAGAGTTTTTGTGTCGCAAAAAACCGGGGTGCGTAGCCCTGCACCCCAGCCCGCGAAAGATTACAAGGCCGCATTGGCAAAATCAGCCAGGCGGGACCGCTCGCCTTGGTGCAGGGTGATATGCCCGGCATGTGGCCAGCCCTTGAAGCGGTCAACGACATAGGTTAAACCCGAGCTACCCTCTGTCAGATAGGGGGTATCAATTTGGGCCAAATTGCCCAGGCAGACAATTTTGGTGCCTGGGCCCGCTCGGGTGATGAGGGTCTTCATTTGCTTGGGTGTCAGGTTTTGGGCCTCATCAATAATGACAAATTTATTTAAAAAGGTACGACCGCGCATAAAACTGAGCGATTTGATTTGAATATGGGCGCGAATCGCTTCCAAAGCGCTTTGGTGTTGGGTGCTGTGGCTGCTTAGTGCATAATGATGGCGGCTGCCCGCCTGCAGTACCTCGAGATTGTCCTCAAGGGCGCCCATCCAGGGCGCCATTTTTTCTTCTTCAGTGCCGGGTAAAAAACCAATATCATCGCCGACGGGTACGGTGGCACGCGTGATGATGATTTCATTATAGCGTTGGGTTTCCAGCGTTTGGGTCAGGCCGCTGGCCAATGCTAGCAAGGTTTTTCCTGTGCCAGCCTGACCCAGCAGCGAAACAAAATCACAGTCGGGGTTCATTAACAAATTGAGAGCAAAGTTTTGTTCTCGATTTCGAGCGGTAATGCCCCAAAGGTTGTTTTTGCTGTGTGCATAATCGCGCAGCGTGGCAATCACCGCCGTGTCGCGATGTATCTCTTTGACCTGAGCCATGAAAGGTTGGTCACCGGTGGTAAAAATGAACTCATTGATGCTGAGATCATGCACAAGGCCGCCACGGATCCGGTAATAAGTAAAGCCAGCTTCGGACCACGTTTCCACCTCGCCTTTGAGCTGATCCCAAAAGTCAGTTTCTAGTGCCTGGCTACCGCTGTAGAGCAGTTCGGAATCATCCAGAACCTGATCATGCCGATAGTCTTCGGCGGGTAGCCCTAACGCTTTGGCCTTGAGGCGCATGTTGATGTCTTTGGACACCAGGATGACCTGCTTGTCTTGCTGCTGTTGCAGGCTACGCACGATATGCAAAATGGCATTGTCTGCCTTGCCAGCAGGCAGCTGCAAGGGCAGCTGGGCATTAAGGGCCTGAGTTTGTAAATGAAGTTTGCCCTGTGCCTCGCGGTGCCCCAATTGATTTAAGGGCAGGCCCTGATCCATTTTTTGCTCGCGCACAATGGCATCCAGATAACGGCTGACTTGGCGTGCGTTGCGGGCGACCTCGGAGAGGCCCTTTTTTTGATTGTCGAGTTCCTCGAGCACAATCATGGGAATAAAGACATCGTGCTCTTTGAACATGAAAAGACAATTGGCATCGTGCAGCAGCACATTGGTGTCCAGTACAAAAAGCTTGGGTTCCTCGTCATCTACTGCTGTGAATACTTGTTCAGCAGCTGCCTGGGGCTTTGTAGCCGTTGGTGGTGGCACCGAGGTCGATGGACTGCTTTTGGCCGTTTTAGGGGCGGGGGAAGCTTGCTTCGCCTTGGGAGCGCGGGCTGATTTTGTGGCTGTGGGGCTTTTGCCTGGTTTGGCTGCTTTGGAAGCTTTGGTCGACTTGGGCGGTTGTGCGTCGCTAGCAGTTTTGGTTGCTTTTGTTGACTTTGCTGCCTTGACTGCCTTGGCTGATTGTGAACCGGCTGTCGTTTTGGCAGCCTTGGCAGCTTTGGTTCCCTGGCCTGCCTTCTTCGCAGCTTTGGTGCCTCGGGTAGAAGGGGCTGTTGTGGCTTCCTGGGCGTGGTCCTGGGCAACGTCAACAGCGCTGCCTGTTGCGCTAGGGGCAGCTGTCGCAGCTGAGGAGCTGTGCTCTGAAGTTAATGGGGCTGTAGCGGCTTGCTCGGCCTTGTCAGCAGCTTGCTCAGCTGATGTTTTGGTGGCCGAAGTCTTTTTTAGCTCTTCGGGCTTTAGGCGGCTACCCAGGCGGGTAGGAAGCGGTGGTAAAGGCATATTGGGCAAGGGCTCCTATAGTGCTTTGGCGGCTTGCAAAACCTCTTCGACATGACCGGGCACTTTGACTTTGCGCCATTCTTGCACCAGTTTGCCTTGGGCGTCGAACAAAAAAGTGCTGCGTTCGATGCCACGTACTTTGCGGCCGTACATATTTTTGTCTTTCATGACCTCGAAAAGGTTACACAGGGTTTCTTCGGGGTCAGCAATGAGGGGGAACTGCAGATCATATTTCTCGGCAAAGCGTTCGTGCGAGCGCAGGCTATCACGTGAAGCGCCGATGATTTTCACGCCGAGCGCCTCGAATTCCTTGAGATGCGTTTGAAAATCATTGGCCTGGTTGGTGCATCCTGGGGTGTTGTCGCGCGGATAGAAATACAGCACCAGTGGCTGGCCCACCAAATCTTTGCTGTTAAGGTCGCCTTGGTTGGTTTCTGCGTTAAATTCGGGAAGTGAATCACCGACGGTAATTGTGGTCATAATTACTCCAGTCAAAGACGGCCAAAGGGCCGGGGTTTTATGGTTAAATGATGAGTGCGGCCACCACAATGCGCCCCTCGGACATCAGGATATTATACGTACGGGCGGCAGCAGGGGTGCTCATGACTTCAACACCGATGCCGATGCTTTGTAGCTCGGCGGTGAGCTCAGGGTGCAGGAAAAATTGCTGCGGTCCTGTGCCCAGGAGCAAAATCTCGATATCTTCGGGGTTTTGTAAAGCAGGACTGTTTCCCTCTAGAAAATCTAGCGGGCTGAGTTCCTGTGCACGTACCCCGGTCAGCTCGCGCAGATGTTGGTGTTTGATCTCGCTGACGTGTTCAAAAGCCAGCGGTTGGATTTCCCCAGATGGTTTAAAATACACCGGTTCGGTATATTTGACCTGATTGATTTCCAGATAACCATCACCGTAAGCAGTAACGGTGTTCAGGTTGGGGGTGAGTTCTTGTTGCAAATACACGATATGCCTCCAATCGTTTGATTTAATGATAACGCAAAACCGTACAGGGTACGATGGCCCTGGTTTTGGCTTCGCTTGCTAATCGATTAAAATCTGTCGTTTGTCTTTCACAACCATTTTCACCTTGCAAAGGACAACCATGAGTAGTTTTCCCCGTATCGATCGTTTACCCCCTTATGTCTTTAATATTACTGGCGACCTTAAAATGGCGGCGCGCCGTCGCGGGGAAGACATTATCGACATGTCCATGGGTAATCCTGATGGCTCCACACCTGCCCACATCGTAGAAAAACTGGTCGAGGTGGCGCGCCGGCCCCATACACATGGTTATTCGGTCTCACGCGGGATCCCGCGGTTGCGCAAGGCTATTACCGATTGGTACGGTCGGCGCTTTGACGTTGATCTGGATCCCGAAACCGAGGCCATCGTGACCATTGGCTCCAAAGAAGGCCTGGCCCACTTGATGCTGGCCACCCTTGAGCAAGGCGATACGGTGTTGGTGCCCAACCCCAGTTACCCCATTCACATTTATGGGGCCGTCATTGCCGGGGCTAATGTGCGCTCAGTTCCCATGGTACCGGGGCTCGATTTTTTTGAAGAGATCGAGCGTGCTGTCCGTGAGGCCATTCCCAAGCCCAAAATGATGATCATCGGCTTTCCCAGCAATCCCACGGCACAGTGCGTTGATATTGATTTTTTTGAGCGCATTGTTGCTTTGGCGCGTGAGCACAACATTTTAGTGGTGCACGATTTTGCCTATGCTGATATTTGCTTTGATGGCTATCAGGCGCCTTCTATCTTGCAAGTCCCAGGGGCACGTGATGTGGCCGTCGAGTTCTTCACCATGAGCAAAAGCTATAACATGGCAGGCTGGCGTATTGGTTATATGGTGGGTAATCAGCGCCTGGTCTCGGCATTAGCCCGCATCAAAAGCTACCACGACTACGGCACCTTTACCCCCATCCAAGTCGCTTCCATTGCGGCTCTCGAAGGTCCCCAAGACTGCGTTCAAGAGGTGGTACAGACCTACCAGTCGCGTCGTGATGTGCTAGCCAAGGGGCTGCAAGAGCTTGGCTGGCCTGTCGACATTCCCAAAGCTTCTATGTATATTTGGGCACGCATTCCCGAAGCTTATCGCGAGTTAGGCTCACTGGAGTTTTCAAAGCGTTTACTTAGCGATGCCAAAGTGGCCGTCTCCCCCGGTATTGGGTTCGGAGACTATGGTGATGATTATGTTCGTTTTGCCTTAATCGAAAACGAGCAGCGCACCCGCCAGGCCATCCGTGGTATCAAAGATATGTTCCGTAACGATGGGTTAAGCAAATGAGGCCAATTAAAGTCGGTTTATTAGGTTTAGGTGTAGTTGGTGGCGGTACCTGGAAGGTACTCAAGCAAAATGCAGATGAGATCGCACGGCGCGCGGGTTGCCATATCGAGGTCGCAGCCGTAGCAGTACGCGATACCGAGAAAGCACGGGCTTTGGTTGGCGATGAAATTCTGGTCACAGATCAAGGGCTTGAGGTAGTACAGCACCCTGATATTGATATTGTGGTCGAATTGGTCGGCGGTGAAACGGTTGCCAAAGATTGGGTCATGGAGGCCATTGCACAGGGCAAGCATGTGGTGACGGCCAACAAGGCGCTGCTTGCGGTACATGGCAATGATATTTTTGCTGCTGCTCATAAAGCGGGTGTGATGGTAGCCTTCGAAGCCGCCGTTGCGGGGGGCATTCCCATCATCAAGGCGATGCGCGAAGGGTTGACGGCCAACCGTATTCAATGGGTGGCAGGCATCATCAACGGCACCACCAACTATATTCTGTCGGAAATGCGGGCCAAGGGGTTGTCTTTTGCCCAGGCCTTATCTGATGCACAACGTTTGGGCTATGCAGAGGCAGATCCCACCTTTGATATTGAAGGGGTGGATGCTGCCCACAAATTAAGCTTGCTGGCTTCTTTGGCTTTTGGCATTCCGGTACAATTCGATCAAGCCCATATCGAGGGCATTACCACACTAGCGGCCGAGGATATCACCCACGCTGAAAGGCTGGGTTATACAGTCAAGCTATTGGGTATTACACGTGCGCGCGAGCACGGTATTGAATTACGCGTGCATCCTACCCTGGTGCCTGCCGAAAGCATGTTGGCCAACGTACAAGGGGCCATGAATGCGGTCATGGTACATGGTGATGCTGTCGGTTCTACGGTCTATTACGGTGCTGGTGCTGGCGAGTTGCCCACTGCTTCTGCCGTAGTGGCTGATATTATCGATGTGGCGCGTTTGTTAACTGCGGACCACGGTCATCGCGTGCCATATTTGGCCTTCCAACAAGATGCCATGGCCGATACGCCTATTTTGCCCATGAGCCAGGTGCTGTCCTCATATTACTTGCGCCTAAGTGTGGACGATCGTCCTGGTGTGTTGGCTGATATTGCAGGCATTTTGGCGCAGGCCGATATTTCCATCGAGTCCATGTTCCAAGAGTCTGCAATAGACGGAGAAACAGACATTATTTTCCTGACCCATCAAGCCCAAGAAGGGGCCATTGATGTGGCTACTGAGCAAATACGGCGTTTGGATTTTGTGCGTTCTAATCTGACGCGGATACGGGTGGAGCACTTATAATGCAATATGTGTCAACGCGCGGGGGAATGCCCGCCAAAAATTTTGGTGAAATTTTGCTCGAAGGCTTGGCCCCTGATGGTGGGTTGGCAGTGCCTGAACATTACCCTCAGGTTAGCGCTGAAACGCTGGAACAGTGGCGTTCGCTTTCCTACGCCGAGCTTGCTCTTGAGGTACTCTCGCTTTATATCACTGATGTGCCCCGAGCTGATTTGCAACGGCTTTGTCAGGCAGCATATCGGCCAGATCTATATGTGGGCGACGAGATGGTACCCGTCAAGACCATCACACCAGGTTTTAGCTTGCTGGGATTATCGCAGGGGCCCACCTTGGCCTTTAAAGACATGGCCATGCAGTTTTTGGGGCATATGTTCGAGTACCAGCTTGAACGCACCAATAGCACGCTAAACGTATTGGGGGCCACCTCTGGTGACACCGGTTCGGCAGCGGAATACGCCCTCAAGGGCAAGCAACGGGTCAATGTCTTCATGCTTTCACCCCACGGTCGCATGAGCGACTTTCAGCGGGCACAAATGTATAGCCTGCAAGATGGCAATATCCATAACTTGGCTATCCGGGGGGTGTTCGACGATTGTCAGGATATCGTCAAATATATTGCTGGCGATCTGGTGTTCAAGCAGCGCTATCGCCTGGGCGCGGTCAACTCAATTAATTGGGCTCGTATCGCGGCCCAAGTGGTGTATTACTTCTGGGGCTGGTTACGTGTGACCACGCAGCCCATGCAGCCGGTTTCCTTTGCGGTTCCCACCGGCAATTTTGGCAATATTCTTGCTGGCCATATTGCCCGTGAAATGGGCTTACCAATTGCCCAGTTAGTATTGGCTACCAACGAGAATGACGTGCTCGACGAATTCTTTCGTACAGGCGTCTATCAGCCACGCAAGTCTTCACAGACCTTTGCCACCTCGAGCCCGTCCATGGATATTTCCAAGGCTTCCAATTTTGAACGCTTTGTTTATGATTTGGTGGGCCGCGATGCCAACCGCACCAGTGCTTTGTGGCGCGACCTAGACGTCAAGGGTTATTTTGACCTTAAACCGCTGTTACCCCAGCTGCAAAGCCGCTATCCCTTTAAAAGCGGCGTAAGCTCGCACGAGGATCGCATCCAAACTATTCGCCGTCTTTATCAAGAGCATGATCTGCTCGTCGACCCACATACGGCTGATGGTGTATTTGTAGCTCAGCAATATCTGGACCCCGAGGTGCCCATGATTGTTTTAGAAACAGCCTTGCCGGCCAAGTTTTCTGAAACCATCCAAGAGGCCATAGGCCAACCAGCGCCTTTGCCAGAACATTTGCGTTCTTTGCTAGACTTGCCGCAGCAGGTCGAGGTGATGGATGCCGAACCACAACAAGTTCGGGCTTATATAGAAGAGCACGCGTTGCTCAAACCCTAGCTCCGATACTTGGGGCCCTGGGTTAGAGATTCCAAACCCAAGAACCAAAGCCCAGGATCCTAAAGCCGGGATCTTAAACCCAGGCCCTTAAATTCGGGCCTTTAAACCCGGGCTCCAAAAGAAAAAGGCCAGGAATACCTGGCCTTTTTGGATCCGATGCTGGGGCATCAGCATAAGTGTTCATGGCCAAGCCGGGGGAAAATAAGCGTGCGGTCTCGTGCCGGTGTTATTTACGCTTTTAATGAGTGTTGGTGTATTTGCCGGGCAGTTTCCAACCCAGAATGCACTGCAGCTTCCAAGACAGCCGGGTAGGGGCCCTCGACCCAATCTGCGGCAAAATAGATATCAGGCCAGGGGCTGTGCGCAATTGGGCGTTGCAAGCCAGGCACTGCCATAAAAGTGGCGCGTTGTTCTGTGATGAGCAAACTGTCAACAATCCGAGGCAATGATGGGACACCTGCGGGGAGCTGGTTACGAATTTGGGCCTCTATAGCGCGCAGTATTGTTGCTTTGTCATATCCCTTGAGATGGGCCGAATCACTAATGACAACGGCCAAACTGTGGCCAGCAAAGCTGCCCGGAATAGCGGCATGGTTAAATAACCACTGTCCGGCCTTGGGGCTATTGGGCTCATCAACCAACATGGTCATGGGACGAGAAAAAGCCCAGGGCCTTTCAGGTTGTAGATAAACCGTACTGATGGGATTAAAACGAATAGACTCGAGCTGATTTATCACCTTTTTTTGGTTGGGGTGCATGGCCCAGGGTTTCAACAGGCGTAGGGCAGAGGGAATTTGGGTGGCAAGCACCGCGACATCAAAATGCTCTTTGTCGATACTGAGCCCATGCTCGTGTAATTGTAAAGAGCGTACAGGATGACCAAAACGGCAGTCCACCGTGTCAAGGGCAGTATTGACCCATAAATCGCTTAAGCTATGACGAGGAATTAACATCTGGGTGTGGCGACGGCCAGCCCCAAGGCTATCGCGCAGCACAGCTGCAAAGATCTGTGCGCTGGCTGTCGCCAAAGGGGTGTTTAATGCAGCAATACATAATGGGCGCCATAGTTTTTCCACCAGCTTGGGTGTTTGGCGGCTTTGGCGCATCAGGTCGTCAACGGTGTCTTGTGCAGGTGGCTGCCAATTTGTTTTTTCAAGCCATTTCAAGCAGCGGCGCAGGGCTAATCGATCTTGCAGATTCAGCCCAGTGCTACCCAAAAGCACGCCCAACTGATGCCAGGGTTCCGGCAAGGGCCAGTAGCGCAATCTAAAGCGCTCATCCAGTTGGACAATATCCAATTCAAAACGAAAAAAGCGTGCCTCAGGATCTAGGCCCAGGCGGCGCATGATGTCTAAGGTATGTTGGTAGGCTCCCAACAGCAAATGTTGGCCATTATCGATGGGCCCCCAAGGAGCTTGTACCTGGCGCGCCCGGCCGCCAGCTTGCGGGGCGCTATCAAACACAATGACTTGGTGGCCGTCTTGTTCCAGTTGCCATGCACAGGCAGCGCCTGCCCAGCCCGCGCCGATGACCGCTATCTTCATGGTAGATTAGTTTTTAAATTGTTTTAAAAAGGCGTGGCCACCAGTGACCCAGGTTTTCCAGGCTAGCCAAAATTTGCGAATGGGTGTCAAGCTGGTATGTTTGTCTAGCACGCGCCACTCATCGTTATCAAGCTCTTTGAGCAAGGTGTAATAAATGGCTGCCATCAGTAATCCAGGGCGTTGGGCGCGACGGTCGGGCTCCGGCAAACTCTGTGCTGCCTGGCGGTAAAACTCGTGCGCGCGCTGGCTTTGGTGGCGCATCAGCGCAGCGAAGCGTTGGCTATATTGGGCGTCGAGAATCTCTTGGGGGCGCACTTCGAAACGGTCGAGCTCTTCAAGGGGCAGATAAATGCGTCCGCGGCGGGCATCTTCGCCAACATCGCGGATAATGTTGGTCATTTGAAAGGCCAGACCCAATTGGATGGCGTAATCCCGGGTTTGGGCTTGGGTTTGGCCAAAGACTTTAGCAGATAAAATACCTACAACACTGGCAACATGCCAGCAGTATTTTTCCAATTCGGCCCAGCTTTGGTAGCGCACCTGATCGAGATCCATCTCCATGCCATCAATGATGGCCAGCAGCTCGTCGTAGCGCAAATCAAAGGGTTCAATGTGCGGAGCCAGGGCTTTTAGCACAGGGTGCGCAGGCGTTCCTCCGTGGAAAAGGGCATCGACCTGTTCGCGCCACCAGGCCAGCTTGACACGGGCGACTGAAGGCTCTGTCATTTCATCGACGATATCATCGACTTCACGGCAAAAGGCGTAGAGGGCGGTGATGGCACGGCGCCGTTCTGCAGGCAAGAATAAAAAAGCATAATAAAAGCTCGACCCGCTACGGGCTGCTTTGTCTTGGCAATATTCGTCTGGGCTCATAGTGTTGCAAAGGTTAATTACGAAGAGCGCGCACCAATAATAGCAGGCTATCACGCTTTCTAATAATGGGGCGTTGGCGGAACATGTCAAATTGTACCTGTTCCAGCCGCTCTAAAATGCGTAAACCTCCCTGTACGATTAGCCTAAGCTCAAAACCAATCCGGCCAGGCAGACGGTGGCACAAGGGTTTGCCTTGCAGCAATAGTTTGCGGGCATAATCTACCTGTGCTTGCAATAGTTGCTGCCAAGCTTGTTGTTCTGCTGCGTCAAGGTTTTCTCCTTGAACTTGGCGGGCAATAATGGATTCGGCCAGCCCAAAACGTTTGAGCTCGGATTGGGGAAAGTAGACCCTGTCCTTGTCCCAGTCGATGGCCACGTCTTGCCAAAAGTTGGTTAGCTGCAAGCCGGTACAAATGGCATCGGACATGCTCAGGCTATCGGGCCGCTGTTCCTGGTATAAATGCAGCAAGATGCGCCCGACCGGGTCAGCTGAACGCCGGCAATAATCTAGAAGCTCGTCATAGTCAGCATAGCGCTTGACATGTACGTCCTGTCTAAAGGCCGATAAAAGGTCATAAAAAGGTTGAAGAGGCAATTGAAATTGTTGTATGACTGCTTCAAGGGGCCTGAAAATGTGCTGGAGTTCGGTCGCTCCCTTTTCGGTTAATTGTTGGTCAGCGATATAATCCAGCTGCCGGGCATATTGTTCCAAGGATTCCAGACGCCAGGCAGGGCTATGGTCGCCTTCATCAGCTAGATCATCGGCACAACGGGCAAAGCGATAAATATGTTGCACTGGGGTGCGCAAGGCTTTGGGCAATAGCCAGGATGCTACTGGGAAATTTTCGTAATGATCAACAGGCATGGTGCAATGTACTTAAAAGGGTAGTGCCCTTTCGGCCAAAGGGCTTAAACTAGGTAATAATAACGAATTAAACAACAACAGGGGGGCCTATGCCACGACCAATTGCGCTAAAGATCTCTGTTGCCGCCATGGCTCACAATTTGGCAATCATGCGGCAACGTCTCGACGAGGTGAGCCAAACCCTGAATCGTGATAGTCCCAAGATTTGGGCCGTCATTAAGGCAAATGCTTATGGTCACGGCATCGAGGCAGCCGTTTCTGGTTTTGCCCAGGCTGATGGCCTGGCCATGCTAGATCTTCACGAGGCCATGCTATGCCGCCAACTCGGTTGGACCAAGCCCATTTTATTGCTTGAGGGCTTTTTTGGCAGTGCCGATCTACAGGTTATTGATGAGCAGCAGTTAGCTGTAGTGGTGCACAGCTTTGAACAATTGGCACAACTGGCTCATTTCCAACCCCGCCAGCCCGTACCTATCTATTTAAAGATCAATACTGGAATGAACCGGCTGGGCTTTGCACTAGAAGAGCTTGAACAGGCGTGGTCCTTGATACAAGCCTTGATGGAACAAGAGCTGGTACATTTTTTGGGCTCCATGACTCATTTTGCCTGCGCAGATGAGCCATCGCCTACCACCGTTGAACAAATCCAGCTCTTTCGCCAATATAACCCGGCGCCTGATTATCCTTTTAGTGTCTGTAATTCGGCGGCGGCGCTGCGTACAGAATTGCAATCTTATTTGGGTACCCAACCACAATGGGTGCGGCTGGGTATTTGCCTGTATGGGGCCACTCCTTTTGTTGATCTCACTGCCGAAGACTTTGATTTGCGCCCGGCACAAACACTCGAGGCCGAGATTTTGAGTATTCAACAGGTCAAACCTGGGCAAGGGGTGGGCTATGGTCATTTGTTTACCGCCGAGCAGCCCATGCGTATTGGTGTGGTGTCTTGCGGTTATGCTGATGGCTATCCCCGACAGGCACCTAATGGCACGCCCATTATCGTAGCAGGGCAGCGAACCCAAGTGGTAGGTTGTATCTCTATGGATTTACTGACTGTCGATCTAACCAATATTCCCCAAGCACAGGTGGGTAGCCCGGTGATTCTGTGGGGGCATGCCCAGCTCTCTGTCAATGAGGTCGCTGAATACTCTGGTACCATAGGTTACGAGCTGTTGTCCACAGTCACGCAGCGGGTGCCGCGTTACCAGGACAATACCTGAATAGGGGGGACAATGAAAAACAAATGTGTATTAATTACCGGGGCAACCCAGGGGATAGGCTGGGCAACTAGTCAGTTATTGGCCGATCAAGGCGCCCATGTGGTCGGTATTGCCCGCCATACCGAGGCCATCGACTTCCCCGGTTATTTATACCGCTGTGATCTGGCCAATGCCGGTGATACCGAGGAAGTACTACGGGTCATTCGCGAGAAATTTCCGGTGGATGCCATTGTGAATAATGTCGGGGTGGTCAAGCCATCAGCCTTGGGTGAGGTCGAGCTGAGTGATCTTTACGAAGCTTATGATCTCAATGTGCGAGCCGCGGTGCAGGTAACCCAGGCCTTTATCGCAACGATGAAAGCACGCAAAGAAGGGCGTATTGTTAATATTTGCAGTCGCGTGGTCCACGGGGGCTACGAGCGCACCAGCTATTGTGCCGCCAAAAGCGCCTTGTTGGGCTGTACTCGAGCTTGGGCTTTAGAGCTCGCCCCCTTTGGCATTACCGTTAACGCGGTTTCGCCAGGGCCTACGGAAACCGTTTTATTCCGTCAGGGGCATCCCACAGGTGGTGAGCGAGAAAAACGCGCTTTGGCTTCCATTCCAATGGGGCGTTTTGCACAGCCCGAAGAGGTGGCTGCTGCAGTGATATTTTTATTGGGTGATGCCGCGGCCTATATTACTGGCCAAGAGTTAGGCGTCGATGGCGGGGGCTCTTTGGCAGGTCGTTAATATGACGCAATCATCCCGAAAGAAGCGGGCTCGTAGTATTTTTGTTTGTCGTGAATGTGGGTCCGAGAGCCCTCGATGGGAAGGGCGCTGCCCTCAGTGCCAGCAGTGGAATACGCTCGAAGAGCAGGCCCCACAGGCACAAACCCCAGATAACCATCGTTTTGCCGCCTTGGCTGGAGCAAGCCCGGTGCAAAGCCTGGGGTCTATCCAGGCCAAAGAAGTAGAACGGCGCCAGACTGGGCTAGCCGAGCTCGACCGTGCTTTGGGTGGCGGTTTAGTGGCAGGGGGCGTGGTGCTTATTGGTGGTGATCCGGGTGTGGGCAAGTCGACCTTGCTTTTGCAAACCGTCAGTCAGATGGCACACCAATTACCAGTTTTGTACGTAACCGGCGAGGAATCCGCACAGCAGGTGGCGCTACGGGCACAACGTCTGACTTTGCCCACCGATGATGTTTATTTGTTGGCTGAAATACGGCTGGAGACCATCTTGGCCACCTTGCTGGAACGGCGGCCCGAAGTGGTCATTATCGACTCTATTCAAACGCTCTATTCCAGTGAACTTACTGCAGCGCCCGGGTCAGTGTCCCAGGTGCGTGAATGTGCAGCACAGCTTACGCGGCTGGCCAAGCAGCACAACATGACCATGGTCCTGATTGGACATGTGACCAAAGATGGCGCTTTGGCAGGGCCGCGTGTGCTAGAGCATATTGTTGATACCGTCCTTTATTTTGAAGGGGACACGCATTCTTCCTTTCGTTTGATCAGGGCCATTAAAAACCGTTTTGGGGCCGTTAATGAATTAGGCGTTTTCGCCATGACCGACCGGGGCCTTAGGGGGGTCAATAACCCTTCGGCATTGTTTTTGACCCGTCATCGTGAACAAGTGCCAGGCAGCTGCGTGGTCGCCACCCTGGAAGGCACGCGGCCGCTGCTGGTAGAGATACAAGCACTGGTCGATGGGGCCCATGTGCCCAACCCAAGGCGCTTGTCAGTAGGCCTTGAGGCCAGTCGTTTAGCCATGCTACTAGCAGTGCTTAACCGGCATGCCGGGGTGGCCACCTTTGATCAGGATGTTTTTGTCAATGCCGTAGGTGGGGTACGCATCAGCGAGCCCGCTGCGGATTTGGCCGTATTGGTAGCTATCGTTTCCTCATTGGCCAACCGCCCGGTCCCTTCCGGTTTGCTGGTGTTTGGCGAGGTCGGGCTAGCCGGCGAGATTCGCCCCGCGCCCCGAGGCCAAGAGCGTTTACGCGAGGCTGCCAAGCTTGGTTTTAGCCAGGCTATCATTCCGCAAGCCAATGCACCCAAACAACCTATAGAGGGGTTAAGCCTGATTCCTGTCCAAAGGGTGGATCAAGCGCTAGATTTTCTACGTCATCAGGGGGGCTAAAACGTGTCCTTTCTGATGTCTTTTGCCCTGCTGTTAGCAGTAGGGGCAGCGATCGGATTTTTGGGTGGGCTGGTTGGCATAGGTGGCGGGCTGCTGGCCATTCCCTTTTTGGTACTTGCTTTGGGCTTTGAGCAACAGGCAGCCCAAGGAACCGCATTGATTATGGTCCTGCCCGCTGTGTTACTCACTTTGCTCAATTATCACAAACATGCACCTATTCCGTTAAAACCTGCCTTGGCCGGGGCAAGCACCTCGGTAGTATTTACCTGGTTAGGCGCCCAGTTTGCCCTGGGGATGGCGCCTGTGCTTTTGCAGCAGATCTACGCCTTATTTGTCTTGTGCTTGGCGCTATACTATTTTTATCAAAGCCGGTGGACGCGTCATTCTTTAGCCACACAATCCGCCGAGGCCAAGCCAACGTCAGTATCGATCTATTATTTTCTGTTGGTAGGCATGATTGCGGGTACTGCAGGGGGCGTATTCGCTGTTGGGGGTTCGGTGTTGGTGGTTCCGCTTTTGACTACCGTATTCAAGTTTTCCCAATTTCGGGCCCAGGCCTTGGGGTTGACCATGGTGGTACCGGGCATTATTGTGGCCCTGATCACCTATGCGGCACACGGTCAGGTCGCTTTTTTCTCTGGACTGCCGCTGGCCGTGGGCAGCTTGTTTTTAGTGCCTTATGGTGTACGTCTGGCCTATGCTTTGGCTGAAAGACGGTTAAAATTTATTTTCGCCTTTACCCTGCTGGGCATTAGCTTTTTGTTGTATTACTCCAGCCTATAGTGAGACACATTTTGTGATTGCCCAGGTTACAGCACCTTAAGGGGGTTGTTTAATGTCTGCTACAAATGCTGTGCGTACCCTGCGAGAGTCTGATTGGGGGCTACGCTATCAGCCCGAGTTTTTTGCCTCGGTTTGCCCAGAGCCCAGTTGGCTGGATCCAAGTCGACCCCAGTTACAAGCTCAGCCTGTTCGGGCGGGGGGCCGTCAGGCAGCGTGGTACATACAGCTACCCAGTGGGCAAGCGGCCGTGTTGCGCCAATATCGGCGCGGTGGACTAGTGGCGCGATTTCTCCATGACCAATATTTATGGCTGGGCGCTGAGCGCAGTCGTTCCTGGGCTGAATTTGCTGTGATGGTTTATTTGGCTGAATGTGGGGTAGCCGTACCCGAGCCCGTGGCCGCTTTATGGCAACGTAAAGGGGTTTATTATCGCGCTAGCCTGATCACCCAAAAAATCGAGGCAGCCCAACCTTTAGCCCAAGAGCTGCTCAACAGCCAAATCGAGCCCGTGGCTCGGGCTATCAAACAAATGCATGATGCGGGCGTAGACCATGCCGATCTGAATGCTTTGAATATACTGCTTGATCAGCAGGGGCGGGTGTGGCTCATTGATTTTGATCGGGCCCGCCGCTACGCACGTCTTAGCTATAACCAGCGCAAACGCAATCTAAGCCGTTTGCAACGTTCATTATTAAAGTTATGTGGGCCCAGCGGAGGGCAATGGTATCAGCAGCTGGTGTTGGCCTATCGCTCCCTATTGGCCTGAAATGGCCCTAATCGGCTCTGGTATGGCCCCAACTAGCCCTGGTAGGGCAATTATCTGATTTTGAATGCACGCTTTTAGCAGACTAACCTGGCGCTGCTAGCCAAAGATGGCAGAGATTGGATCTTTGGCTAAGGCAGCCTATAAAATACGCTATATTTTTATTTTTCTTTGAACTATGACTCATTCCCAATCTGCGCTTAAAGCGCAAGTTGCACAAGCAGCTGTTGACTTCCTCCTTGGCCATTTACAGTCCGAGACTATTTTAGGCATCGGCACTGGCTCAACGGTCGACTGTTTTATAGATGCTCTGGCTACCCATAAATCTGCTTTCAAGGGCGCAGTGTCCAGCTCGGAGCGCTCCACAGCGCGCCTTGTAGAGCACGGTATTCGTGTTTTTGAATTAAATGAGGTAGACAGTCTGGACTGGTATATTGATGGCGCCGATGAAATCACGCCTCAACGAGCCATGACCAAAGGCGGCGGCGGGGCCTTGACGCGCGAAAAAATTGTAGCGTCAGTGGCACGGCACTTTTTATGCATCGTCGATGAGAGCAAGGTAGTTGACCAACTGGGCGCTTTTCCCTTGCCGATCGAGGTTGTGCCCATGGCCAAAAATAGTGTAGCTCGCCAATTAAGTCAGCTTGGTGGTCGCGTCGTGGAACGCGGCGGTTTTGTGACGGATAATGGGGGTCTGATTTTAGATGTTCATGGGCTTGCTATCAGCGACCCGTTGACACTCGAGAAGCAGCTCAATGATATTCCAGGTGTGGTGTGCTGTGGTATTTTTGCCTTGCAAGCCGCCACAGTGGCATTGATTGCCAGCCCTGAGGGTATTCGCCGTCTCGATTGAACAAGGGGCGTGTTACTAAGGCAGGCAGCCTGCTGTCATTCTGGTGTCACAATGCCGGTATACTATGAACTTGCCCTGGATCTTTAATGGGTCCACAGATGTCCTAAATGCAATGAGGTCTACAATGTTCGAGCATACCAACAAACAATTTCATAGCGATTTGGAAACCACGCGTTCCCTGTTTTTGCAAATGGGGGGCATTGTCGAGGATATGGTCAAGCAATCCATGGAGGCTTTGTTTCGTGGTGATATGGAGCTAGTCGAACATGTGCTGGACCACGAGCGTCAGGTCGATCAGCTCGAGGTGGATATTGACGAGCGCATCACCAACCTGATCGCCCGAAATCAGCCCACGGCAATCGATCTGCGCATGCTCTTATCGGTTTCCAAAATGCTGACTGACCTAGAGCGTTGTGGGGATGAGGCCGAGCGTATTGCCAAAACGGCACGGCGCATTCATGAAGCCGACAGCGGTTACGAGCCAGTGGTTGAATTACGCCACATGAGCAATTCAGTGGTTAGCATGATTAATCGTGCGCTGGATGCTTTTGCACGTCAAGATGTGGTACTGGCAGCAGAAATTGTGCGCAGCGATAAAGAGGTGAATAAAGAGTGGAAAGGCTCTTTACGGCATATTATTACTTATATGATTGAAGACCCACGCACCATTTCCCGCTCTATTGATCTAATTTTTATTGCTCGTGCGCTTGAACGTATTGGTGATCATGCCAAAAACATGGCCGAGCGCGTTATTTATATGGTGCGTGGTGATGATGTCCGCCATGCCGGGTTGCATTATATTGTGCGCACAGCCCTGGGCGAGGATGCGGTCGTCGACGAGGATGACGAGTACGAATCCTAAGGTGCGGTTTATTCGCTGGGGGGCACGTAGCCTTGGGCTTCAATATCGACGTCTTGGAAAAAATATAATTCCATCTGCTCGGCCAAATATTTGCGTGCTCTGGGGTCTGCCAAATTCAACATGTTTTCATTGACTAGGCGAGTCTGAATTTCCACCCAATTTTGCCAGGCTTCTTGTGAAACGGAACGCCAGATGCGTTCGCCCAGTTCCCCTGGATAGGGGGGGAAATCAAGACCGGGTGCTTCTTTTTTCAGTTTTACACAATGGACTGTGCGTGTCATAGTACCTACCTTTAGTATCAGCAGAGGATGTTAATCATTATAGGCGCTTAATAAATATCAAGCTATTGCGCGCCCGATTATAAAGGGTTTGTTTGGAACGGGGTAAGTCTGCCAACCCGCCTTTGATAAAGCCGCGTTTGAGAAACCAGTGCGAGGTACGAGTAGTCAGCACAAACAACCGTTTGGCACCAAGGGCTCGGGCCCGTTGTTCGGCATGTCGCAGCAGGAGATCTCCTTCACCCGTTCCTTGCCATTCAGGATGCACGACCAGGCAGGCCATTTCAACCATCTCCTCGGCCAGATAAGGGATAACAGCGACACAGCCATAAATAATTCCGTCGTGTTCCAGCACCGAAAAGGTCTCGACTTCGCGTTCAATGGCGGCTCGGCCCCGTGGGACCAGGGTACCATCGGCTTCCAGAGGCTCGATAAGCTGCAAGATGGCGCCAATGTCATCCAGAGTGGCGGGGCGCAAATCATCTAGCTTGTCTTCAACTACCATGGTGCCCACCCCGTCGTGCGTGAAAATTTCCAGCAGCAAACTGCCATCAAGGCTATAAGGGATGATATGGGCCCGTGGTACCCCTCTTTTTACCGCCAGTGAGGCCTTTTCCAAAAAGATTTGAGATTCCTCATTCAGGCTGTTTTCTTTAATCAAGGCGTCAGCATCAGCACGGGCTAGCTCGCCATCGATAGGGGTGTTGGAAGGCTGGCGTACAATAGGGCCTGGCGCCAGGTAAATCAGTTTTTCAGCGCGCAAGGCACTGGCCGTGTATTGAGCCAGCTCTTCCATGTGCAGGTTAAAAGCTTCCCCGGTGGGCGAAAAACCCAAAGGGGAGAGTAAAACAATAGCCTCTTGGCTAAGTGTCTGCAAAATGGATTCAGTGTCAATTTTCCGGACTGCCCCTGCATGTTGGTAATCTACCCCATCAATGACCCCCACGGGGCGAGCAACAACAAAATTGCCTGATACCACCCGGATTTTGGCGTGCGACATTGGCGTGTTGGGTAGACCCTGGCTAAAGGCAGCCTCGATATCCAGACGAATTTCGCCTGCTGCTTCTTTGACGCATTCAAGGGCCTCGGCACTGGTGGGTTCCGTATGGCGGCCAAAACTCATCTGATGGCCTTTGACGTGCAATTGTTCATTGACCTGGGGTCGCGAGCCGTGCACTAATACCAGTTTGATACCCAATGCCGAGAGCAACGAAAGGTCAGGGATAAGCGTGTTAAGATGACCATCCCTGATGAGCTCGCCGCCAAAACCAATGACAAAGGTTTTGCCCCGAAAACGATGTACATAAGGGGCCACTTCGCGAAACCAACGCACAAATTGGGCTGGATTGGCTTCGATCGGCACTTGGCTTGGGCTGGGGTCAGTTTGAGAAGGATCAATAATGCTCGATAAAATCAAAGCGCCAAAAGCGCAGTCAATAACAAGAAAACCATAAGCTACCGCATCACCGGGCGATATTTGAAAAGGCTGCCGTGCATCAGGCGGTTGCTTGAAAGGTTACCGAAATTATACCGATAGAAATTTAATGCAAAAGCTTTATGCAGAAAAAGGCATCTAAGACAACAACAGACGAACCTCTTCCGTTTACGATTAGTTATCCAGAAGAACTGCCGGTGAGCGCGCAGCGCGATGATATTGCGCGTGCCATCAGCGCTAATCAGGTGGTCATCATTAGCGGCGAGACCGGATCAGGAAAAACCACGCAAATTCCCAAAATCTGTTTGGAATTAGGGCGAGGAAGAAAAAAAACCATCGGTCACACCCAGCCTCGTCGAATTGCAGCAACCTCAGTGGCCCATCGAATTGCGGAAGAGCTGAATACCCCAATTGGTGGTTGGGTTGGCTATCAGATACGTTTTAGTGATAAAACGCGTCGTGATACCGCAATCAAGCTGATGACAGATGGAATTTTGCTGGCGGAAATTCAGCGCGATCCCATGCTTCGCCATTATGACACGATTATTATTGATGAAGCCCACGAGCGCAGCTTGAATATTGATTTTCTGTTGGGTTTTTTGCATCGTCTGGTGCATAGACGCCCTGACCTCAAGTTGATCATTACTTCAGCCACTATTGATGCAGAAAAGTTTGCCCGCCATTTCAGTCTGTGGGGTAAGCCGGCGCCAGTTATTGATGTATCCGGGCGTTTGTATCCAGTAGAAATTCGCTACCAGCCCATCTTGGAAGAAGATACCGATAGCAGGGTGAGCCCATCGGCTTATGGAACGGTCCAAAGCCAAGCGGATAACGCTGATAAAGATTTGAATGATGGAATTTTAGCTGCGGTACAACAGTGCCGCCAGCACGGCGCGGGTGATATTTTGGTCTTCTTGCCTGGTGAGCGAGAGATCAGGGAGGCGACACAATTTCTGCGCCGACAGGAATGGATTGGCGTTGATATCTTGCCTTTATATGCCCGTCTAAGCCAGGCCGAGCAGCGCCGAATTTTTCATCCCAAAGGTCAAGCAAGGCGCATCGTTCTTGCGACAAACGTTGCCGAAACCTCGGTGACGGTTCCAGGTATCCGCTTTGTGATAGACAGTGGGCTGGCGCGTATCAAACGCTATTCCTGGCGCAATAAAATTGAACAGCTTCGTATTGAAGCCATTAGCCAAGCCTCGGCTAACCAGCGCGCAGGGCGTTGCGGTCGATTGGGCCCGGGGTTGTGTATTCGCCTATATAGTGAGGAAGATTTCGAGCGCCGCCCCGAGTTCACTGATCCAGAAATCCTGCGTTCTTCTTTGGCTTCCGTAATTTTGCGCCTCAAGTCGCTGCGTGTCGATGATGTAGAGCATTTTCCTTTTGTAGATCCCCCCAGTGGGCGCGCCATTGCCGATGGCTTTCAGATTTTGACCGAGGTTGGGGCCCTGAATGAACGTGGCCGATTAACACGCACTGGCCGCACGCTGGCACGATGGCCTCTTGATCCGCGCATTGGGCGCATGATTATTGCGGCACAGCAACAAGAATGCTTGACCGAGGTATTGGTCATCGCAGCTGCGCTATCTGTGCAAGACCCGCGGGAACGCCCCTTAGAGCACCGGGAACAAGCGGAAAGGGCGCATCAGCAGTTTGTACACCCGCGTTCAGAATTTTTGGCTTATTTAAATTTATGGCGCTGGTACGGCGAACAAGTCAAAAGCCGCTTGAGCCGTCGTGCGCTAACCCAGCGCCTGCGCGAACGGCTACTATCGCCTTTGCGTTTCAGGGAGTGGCGTGAGGTTCACAAGCAGTTGTATACCCTAGTCAGAGAAGAGGGCTGGCGCCTTAATCCCAGCGAGGCCACCTATGAGCAAGTCCATAAGGCGTTGCTTACAGGTTTATTGTCCAATATTGGTTATCGCACTGAAGACGGCCAACTTTATCAGGGTACTCGAGAATTAAGATTTTATTTGCATCCTGGTACCACCCTTGGCAAGCGGGGTGGGGCGTGGGTGCTGGCAGGGGAAATTGTGCAAACCAGCCGAGTGTTTGCACGCTGCGTGGCCCGTATAGAACCCGAATGGATAGAGGCGGTAGCGCGTCATTTGTTGCGCCGCCACTGGACAGCGCCACGCTGGGAGCAACGTGCAGGCAGGGTGGTGGCCGACGAACGTGGCTTGCTTTTTGGCCTGCTGATCTACCAGGGTCGTCGGGTTCATTATGGCCGCATCAATCCTGAAGAGGCGCGTGAGATTTTTCTCCGCGATGGATTGGTTGCAGGCCAATTGCGTACCCGCCTGGATTTTTATCGCCATAATCAGCAGTTGGTCGAGGAAATTGAAGCTCTGGAACACCGCTCGCGCCGACCAGATATTTTGATTGATGAGCAACGTATTTATGAGTTTTACGCGGCTCAAATTCCAGCAGATATCTACCAGACGGCAACCCTTGAGCGTTGGTACAAGGGCTTGCCTGCCAAGGATAAAAAGAAGCTGCTGCTGGACAAGGCCAGCCTGATGCAGCATCAAGCCAAAGAGGTTACGGTAGAGGTATATCCCGCACAATTCTGCTGGCGAGGCCAGGCATTCAATCTGAGCTATCATTTTGAACCTGGTTCCCCGCGCGATGGGGTAACCCTCGAGGTGCCTCTATTTCACCTTAATCAAATAGAAGCGCCACCCTTAGAGTGGTTAGTGCCGGGATTACTCAAGGAAAAGGTGGAAGCTTTGCTGCGTTCGCTACCTTTGCGCCTGCGCCGTCCTTTTGTGCCTATTCCGGATTATGCGCAGGGCTTTTTTGAGCGCTGGTTTGACGCCGCCCAAGCCCCGCAGCAAAGTTTGCTAGAGACTCTTTGCAAGGATATATGGCGAGAAAAGCGGATAAGGGTCGAGGTGGAAGATTTCAAGCTGGATGAGTTGCCGGCACACCTATTCATGAATATTCACGTCGTCGATGAGCGGGGCCGTTTTTTAGCGGGTGGGCGCCAACTTAATGCTTTGCAAAAACAGTTTGGTGAACAGGCCCAACAAGAATTTCAGCAGGTCGCCCAACGTGATGCAGCCTTGGAGGCTCCGCTGGGTAGTGAACGGCACACCGATTGGAATTTTGGCAACTGGCAGTCTGAAATCAACCTTAGCCAGGGGGCGCAGCAGCTTATTGCTTACCCTGCTTTGGTAGATAAATCTGATCATTGCCGCATCGAGGTTTTTGATAATCCAGAACAGGCCAAGGCGCAGCACGAACAGGGTTTAAAACGTCTGTTCCTGTTGCAGTTGCGTGAGGCAGAGCGCTTTCAAAAGCGAGCCTTAAAGCGTGATTTGTTGGGGGCGGCAATGCACTTTAGAACGCTTGGAAACCAGGATGAGTTGATTAGCCAAATCATTGACTGTGCTGTAGGCCAGGCGGCCTTGAGCCAGCCTTGGCCTCAGAATGAAACCGAGTTTAGAGCCCGCGTACAGGAGGCCAGGCAGGCCTTTAACACAACCTGCCAGGAGGTGGCCAAATTGGTCACTCAAATATTGGCGCTGTGGAATGAAGTGCGCGAGGCTTTGCCTCAATTCCAGGCGCAGCAATCAGCTTATGAGGATATGCAATCACAGCTACATCGCTTGATGCACAAGCGTTTTATTGTCGATGTGCCTTATACTCAACTTAGACATTACCCGCGCTATTTGCGTGCCTTGCTAATGCGCATGGACAAGATACGTACTGATCCATTGCGCGATCAGCGCTGGCAGGCTGAAATTACTGCGTTGACTGTGCCATTTTTAGGGGCTCAGGCTAAAATAACAGGCAGCTGGCCGCCCAAATTTCGTGCCTTCCAGTGGCAGCTTGAAGAACTGCGTGTTTCCCTGTTTGCCCAAGAACTTCGTACCCCCCAGCCCGTGTCTGCCAAGCGTTTAAGCCGCGCGTGGGCTGCTGTTGAAAAAGAACTGCAAAGCATATGAGTAGCAATACCCCAACTTCCCGACCATTTGTCCATTTACGCACCCATTCGGAATATTCGGTGGTTGAGGGCATTGCCCGCATTCCAGACATGGTGGCCAAAGCGGTTACTTATGAGCAGCCAGCGTTGGCGCTGACAGATCTTGCCAACCTGTTTGGTTTGGTCAAATTTTATCGGGCAGCGCGCAAGGCTGGCATCAAGCCAATTGTGGGCACCGATATTTGGCTAGAAAATGAAGTCGATCGGGACAAGCCTTTTCGTGCGTTACTGCTCGCACAAAATTATGATGGCTATCTTGCCATTTGCCGGTTATTAAGCCGCGCCTGGTTGGATAATCAGTATCGAGGGCGGGGCGAGATCAAAAAATCCTGGCTGTTAGGCGAGTCCAACTTGATCGTGCTCTCGGGCGGGCGTTTTGGCGATATTGGTCATGCCTTGCTGGCTGGGAATCAAAATTTGGCCAAACAATTAGCCGAGCAATGGGCGCAGGCATTCCCGCAACAATTTTATATCGAGTTGCAACGCGCAGGGCATGCCGAAGATGAGCCCTACGTACAAGCTGCTGTTGAGCTGGCGGGGCAGTTGGATTTGCCGGTGGTTGCCACCCACCCCATACAGTTTTGCGAGCCTGAAGACTATACTGCCCACGAAGTGCGGGTTTGTATTGCCGAGGGCGAGCTACTAGCCAACCCACAACGCGTGCGCCGTTTTACCAAAGAGCAATATTTTTTGGACAGCCAAAGCATGCAACAGCGCTTTGCTGACATTCCCTCAGCGCTGGAAAATACCCTTGCCATTGCGCAACGTTGTACCGTCAGCTTGCAGCTAGGGGAGCCCAAGCTGCCCGATTTTCCTACCCCCGAGGGCATGAGCCTGGGCGATTATTTGCGCCACCAAGCGGCCGAAGGGCTAGAGCAGCGCCTACAACAACTTTTTCCCGACGAAACAGAACGCGAAAAGCAGCGCCAGCTTTATGAGCAGCGTCTTGAGCTCGAATGCGACACTATCATAGAGATGGGCTTTCCGGGCTATTTCCTTATTGTGGCTGATTTCATTAATTGGGGTAAAGCCAACGGCGTGCCAGTTGGTCCGGGGCGGGGTTCGGGGGCGGGCTCGCTGGTAGCCTATAGTTTGGGAATTACCGACATTGACCCCATGCGCTATGACTTGCTTTTTGAGCGTTTCCTGAACCCTGAACGGGTCTCGATGCCTGACTTTGATATTGATTTCTGCTAGGATAATCGGGAACGCGTCATTGATTATGTGAAAAAGCGTTACGGTAAAGAGGCGGTTAGCCAAATTGCCACTTTTGGCACTTTGGGTGCCAAGGCAGTGGTGCGGGATGTTGGCCGCGTGCTCGAGCTACCCTATGGTCTGTGTGACAGCCTGTCCAAGATGATTCCTTTTAATCCGGCTGATCCATGGAGCCTTGAGCGTGCACTCAACGAAGAGCCCAGCTTTAGAGAACGCTATGACAATGACGAAGAGGTGCGCGAGCTCATCGATTTGGCGCGCCCGCTGGAAGGGCTGGTACGCAGTGTGGGAATGCACGCCGGGGGGGTATTGATTGCTCCTGGCCAGCTAACAGATTTCTGCCCTTTGTACCGTCAAGCCGATGCTGAAGCCAACGCGGTCTCCCAATACGATAAGGATGATGTCGAAGATGTTGGCCTGGTCAAATTTGACTTTTTGGGTCTACGCAACCTGACCATATTGAATTGGGCGGTCAAATATGTACGCGATTTTAACCCTTCGCGGGCAGATTTTAGCCTTGATGAACTGCCTCTGGATGACCCCAAGGTCTACGAGTTGTTATCCGTAGGTAATACGACCGCAGTCTTCCAGCTCGAATCGCGGGGCATGAAAGATTTATTGCGCAATCTGCAGCCGAGTAATTTCGAGGATATCATCGCCATGCTGGCCTTATACCGGCCGGGTCCGCTCGAGTCAGGCATGGTCAATGATTTTGTCAACCGTAAACACGGGCGTGCCCAAGTAGATTATTTTCACGATGATCTGACCTCGGTACTGGAAAGCACCTATGGTGTGATTGTGTATCAGGAACAGGTGATGTTGATTTCGCAAATTATCGGTGGTTACTCGCTGGGCAGTGCCGATTTGCTACGCCGGGCCATGGGGCGCAAAAAGCCCGAAGAAATGGCGGAACATCGTGAGATCTTCACCCAGGGGGCCAT
>Ga0079226_10000218_pt1 | contig 38124 bp, 40 predicted proteins | sample Poulit2014_FD_76345 | JGI IMG/M metagenome (GOLD analysis project Ga0079226, IMG submission 76345) | Agricultural soil microbial communities from Georgia to study Nitrogen management - Poultry litter 2014 | ecosystem: Environmental > Terrestrial > Soil > Agricultural land | place: USA: Georgia...
ACCCTTAGCAGGGGCGCCTCTTCACCACTTGAGTACTTCTCCATATGGCTCCACAGGTAGGATTCGAACCTACGACCGATCGGTTAACAGCCGATTGCTCTACCACTGAGCTACTGTGGAATAATCTTAGTAAAAACTGTCCCCTTAAAGTTATATGTATTATAATGAACTTTAAGATCAACTAGATTTCATATGCTACTCATTTGTAACGGCAACAAGAATTATATTACTACAGACCTTATTTTTTGTCAAACACTTTTTTGAAAATCTTTTAAGTGATTGTTAAAACGTATGGGCTGTCTGCGTCCATCTCCTAACGCTTTATTAATCTATCACGGATTTTACCTTTCGTCAATAGGGAAAATGAAAAAGATTACGTAAACGAGGCGAATCAAAGCGAATGTTCATTAAATCATATTCATTTCTTCATTATATGGCTAATTATTATGACAAGTAAATTTTTCCGTGACATTTTCCACAACGTACCCGCTCAACATTAACTTTTCGCGTTCGTTTATACGGCGTACGACACTTATGACAAACATAAGTATACTTGTATAACTCTTTATTCTCATATAAAGGTCGACAAAACCTCGGTGATCCCGTTTTCTTTAACAAATCTTTAAACGATTGATCACTATGTTTAAAACCTTTCCCTTCAATATGTAAATGATAGTGGCATAGTTCATGTTTAATAATACCAATGAACTCATCCAGGTCCGCTTCCTTATACAACGGATTAAGCTCAATCGTTCTCGTTTGCGGGATATAACGTCCACCTGTTGTTCGCAAACGATTGTTATAGACAACATTGTCTCTAAACGGTTTGAAAAAGTACTTTTCAGATAATGTATTCGTCAAGTTCCACAACTCATCAATACCCAATTTATCCACTTCTTCCTTTAGCTATTTTTATACATATAATGAAAGAATACATTTTATTATGTTACATCACAATTATTTCAGTTAGTTATATTCATTTTTTATAGCTGTAACTGTGTAGACTTATTATAATCTATCTGTTATAATAATTATTATAAATAAGAATAGGGAGTGCTGATTAATGACAAACAATAACAATGAGAAAAAACGTTTAACGACTGCAGCAGGTAATCCAGTTCCAGACAATGAAAACTCTATGACTGCAGGTCCAAGAGGGCCAGTTCTATTACAAGACTATTGGTTATTAGAAAAACAAGCACACTTTAATCGTGAAGTAATTCCAGAGCGTCGTATGCACGCAAAAGGTTCTGGTGCATTCGGTACTTTTACAGTGACAAATGACATTTCAAAATATACGAAAGCAAATATCTTTTCAGAAGTCGGCAAAAAAACTGATATGTTTGCACGATTTTCTACAGTTGCGGGTGAACGAGGTGCAGCAGACGCCGAACGTGATATTCGTGGTTTCGCATTAAAATTCTACACTGATGAAGGTAATTGGGATTTAGTTGGTAATAATACTCCGGTTTTCTTCTTCCGTGATGCGATGCATTTCCCGGATTTAAACCACGCAGTAAAACGTGACCCACGTACAAATATGCGTTCAGCAAATAACAACTGGGATTTCTGGAGTTTGTTACCAGAGGCTCTACACCAAGTAACTATCGTTATGAGTGATCGCGGGATTCCAAAATCATACCGAACAATGCACGGATTCGGAAGTCATACATATAGTATGATTAACGCTGATAATGAACGCGTTTGGGTGAAGTTTCACTTCCGTTCTCAGCAAGGAATCGAAAACTTATCTAACGAGGAAGCAGCAAAAGTTGTCGGAGATGACCGTGAATCACATCAACGTGATTTATACGATAATATCGAAAATGGCAATTTCCCTAAATGGAAGATGTTCATCCAAGTAATGACAGAAGAAGAAGCGAAAAACATGCCATATAATCCGTTTGACTTAACGAAGGTTTGGTATAAAGGAGACTTCCCACTTATTGAAGTTGGAGAATTCGAATTAAACCGGAACCCTGATAACTATTTCTCAGATGTTGAACAAGCAGCCTTTTCACCAGCGAGTATCGTTCCTGGCATTGGTTTTTCACCGGATAAAATGTTACAAGCACGTTTGTTTTCGTATGCCGATGCACAGCGCTATCGTTTAGGTGTGAATCATCATCAAATTCCAGTAAACAAACCACAGTGCCCGGTTCACACATTCCATCGTGATGGTCAAATGCGAACAGATGGTAACTTAGGTAGTACGCTTCATTATCAGCCAAACAGTTACGATGAGTGGCAAGATAATCCAGAAGTTAAAGAGCCACCATTAGAAATTGATGGTGCAGCTGATCATTGGAACTTCCGTGAAGATGATGATAATTACTACGAACAGCCAGGAAAGCTATTCCGCTTAATGTCGGATGAGAAGAAACAACTTCTTTTCCAAAATACAGCTGATGACTTTGCAGAAGCTGAGGAGTTCATTCGAATTCGTCATATTACGAACTGCTACAAAGCAGACCCTGCGTATGGTGAAGGTGTCGCAAAAGCAGCAGGTATAGATATGGAAAAAGTAATGAAGGCTTTAGAAGAAAACAAATAATCAACAAATAATTGTTCAAAAAAAGTAGTTCTCGTCTTTTAGATGAGAACTACTTTTTCATTTACTTAATCATCGTTAATGCAATACGTCCACGTTGTTCATCAACCTCTTCAACCCACACCGTAACGACGTCCCCGACTGAAACGATATCCATTGGGTGTTTAACAAACTTGTTCGCCATTTTTGAAATGTGAACGAGTCCGTCTTGTCCAACGCCCACATCAACAAATACACCGAAGTCAACGACGTTACGAACAGTCCCTTGCAGCTCCATCCCTTGTTGTAAGTCTTCTAGTGTTAACACATTTTGTTTTAAAATTGGTTGTGGGAAGTCATCACGCGGATCTCTTTCTGGTTTATTAAGTGCGTCAATAATGTCACGTAATGTCATTTCACCAACGTCCAATTCAGCTGCAATTCCTTTTACATCTACGTCTTTAAGCGCAGATTGTAATTTTTCAGTACCAATATCTTCTATCGTACAACCAACACGCTCAAGCAATTGCTTCGTATGTCCGTAACTTTCTGGGTGAATCGGCGTACGGTCTAATGGATTTTTCCCATCAATCACTCGTAAAAATCCAATACTCTGTTCATACGTCTTCGCACCAAGGCGTGGTACTTTTTTAAGTTGTGTACGTGAAGTGTACGTACCTAATTCATTACGCAACGTGACGACATTACGAGCTGTCGTTTTGGATAATCCTGCCACGTGAGCGAGTAATTCTGCAGATGCTGTATTCACATTAACTCCTACTTGGTTTACTGCCGTTTCGACAACAAAGTCAAGAGACTCTGTTAACTTTTTCTGACTGACGTCGTGCTGATATTGCCCGACACCAATCGATTTCGGATCGATTTTTACGAGCTCTGCTAACGGATCTTGTACACGTCTTCCAATAGAAACGGCACTTCTTTCTTCAACTTCTAAATCAGGAAACTCTTCGCGTGCCTCTTCTGAAGCAGAATACACACTCGCTCCCGCTTCATTTACAATGATGTATGGCACATTTAAATGATTACTTTCTATTAATGTAGCGATAAATTGCTCAGTCTCTCGCGAAGCTGTTCCGTTACCAATAGCAATGAGTTCAATTTCATATTCACGAATAAGGTCGACTACTTTTTTCTCAGCTAATTGTTCTTTTGCTCGTGGTGGGTGTGGGAAAATAACGTCAATCGTTTTCATTGCGCCTGTTTCTGTCACGACTGCTAATTTACAGCCTGTCCTAAATGCTGGGTCTACTGCTAATATTTTTCGGCCTTTTAATGGTGGCTGTAACAATAAATTTCTTAAGTTCTCCGAAAATATATGAATCGCCTGTTCTTCCGCGGCTTCTGTTAAACGATTACGCATTTCCCTTTCAACAGAAGGTTCAATCAACCGTTTATAACTGTCCGTAAGAGCAGCTACAATGACCGACTGACATGATTCTGTTGATTCTTTTTTCAATAATTGCTTCGTTAAATAATCATGAATTCTTTCAACAGGTGCTTCTATTGATACACGTAAAATATCTTCTTTTTCGCCTCGATTAACTGCTAACGTTCTATGAGCAGCCAATTTGTGAAGAGGCTCTGAAAATTCATAGTACATTTTATAAATAGACTTCTCATCTTTTTCTTCATTCTTCGCTTCAACTAAGAGAACACCAAGCTTCCATGTTTGTTCACGAATATAATCACGGTACTGAGCGTCGTCAGAAATCCATTCTGCAATGATATCGTTCACACCACCGAGTACTTCTTCAACATTTTCTAATGCGTGTTCCTCTGAGAAGTATGCTTTCGCTTCTTGTTCAACACTTTCCAATTGTTGTTCCCATACTAATGTAGCGAGTGGCTCTAATCCTTTTTCCTTCGCTATTGTTGCACGTGTCCTGCGCTTTTGACGGTATGGACGATATAAATCTTCTACGCGCTGTAGTTTATCGGCTTTATTTATTTCAATGGATAATTCATCCGTTAATTTTCCTTGTTCATCGATTAAACGAATGACTTCTTCTTTTCGTTCTAATAATTGAACAGCATACTGCCATTCATCCTGGATTGATTTTATAGCTACTTCATCTAATCCGCCCGTCTCTTCTTTTCTATATCTTGCGATAAACGGGACTGTGTTGCCTTCATCTAATAGTTTAATGACTTTATGAATCGTTCGTTCATTTACTGAAACAATTTTTGCTACTGATTGTATCATTTTGTCTGTTGCTAATTCTTTCGTCAATGTTTGTTCCCTCCATTTACGTCTTTTATTTTATCAGAGATTAACAATCATTGCATAATTAACATAAATATTTATCCAAGAAAAATAAAAAAACTGACACGCATGATGTCAGTCAATCTTTTCTTATAATGAATGGTTATATTGGATAGCAATGAGTGTCGTATCGTCACTACGTGTATGTGAAATGTGTCGTTTAAATGTTTCAATGAGTTGAGACGGCTTTCCGTACTGAAATGTCTCTCTCGTTAATTCATTGTCAGACACTCCGTCCGAATAAAGAATAAAGTTCGCTCGCGATACTTTACCACTAATCTGTTTAAGTTCGCATGGGCGATTTGATAAGTATCCGTGCTTCGGTATGTTTCTTTCACGGTTGTTATTTTCATCAATAACAATTAGCCCAATATTACCGATGGAAGAATAAACATATTCTCCTTTGTCCATTTGAATGCGTAAAATTCCTAAAACGACGCCTCTTTTTTTGAATAAATGTTTATTTGTTAAAGCGACAATTGACTGATCATCTAATAGCGGATTTTCTTTAATGAACTGAACCACAATTTCTGATGACTCTTTAGCTAACTGTCCACTTCCCAGGCCATCTGCAATTACGCATATAAACATATGCTCATAAATGGCATAAAAAAAGCTATCACCTGACTCTTTTTCTCCGGATTTTATTTCATGATAAAAATCAACATCAATCTTTTCTTTATTCATCTCGGACATAGAACCCCAAGCTTTCTGACGGAACAGATTCTCTTAATTTTTTTAATGATTGACGTAATAAACGAGAGACGTGCATTTGTGAAATACCTAATTGTTCGCCTGTTTCTTTTTGGCTCATATTTTCAAAGTATGTACAGATAATAATTTGTTGCTCTCTTTCTGTTAATGTCGGCAACAACTTTTCAAGTAAAAGCTTTCGATCAATATGTGAGTATTCATCATCACTCGCTCCCACAATATCAAGCAAAGAAACTTCATTACCTTCGTCGCTATGGCTCACTTTGCGGTCAACAGACAGTGCATGATAACCTTGCCCCATCTCCATCGTTTCAAGTACTTGTTCTTCTGATACGCCAATGGCTTCAGCAATTTCTTTAACTGTCGGCACTTGTTGATTCTCAATCGTCAACTCATCAATCGTTCGTTTTATTTTAGGGCCAAGTTCTTTAATACGTCGCGGCACATGAACGCTCCACGTTTGGTCACGGATGTACCTTTTTATTTCTCCGAGTATCGTCGGGATAGCAAAAGACTCAAAGCTCTTGCCCCGGTCCATATCAAATCGTTTTAAAGCACCGAGTAATCCAATCATTCCTACTTGTACGAGATCCTCATGCACACTTGCACTTTTTGAATACTTATATGCTAATGATTCTACGAGCTTCTCGTATTGTATAACGATATTTTCTTTTGCTTCTTTATCTTCTGGATTATTTTGCACCCGTTCAATCCACTCGTAGACGTGGTCATTTTCTTTATTTCGTGCTCGAGATTTGGTCATGGAGACCCACCTCATTCGACTCGCGGTATTTTGTCATTAGCACGATGACTCCATAATCATTATTAATTTGTACCTTGTCCATTAAGGCGTCAATTAAAAATAACCCGAACCCGCCTTCACGTAATTGTTCAATATCTTCTAATTCATTGTTGTAAGGCCCGATATCTTTTTTCACTTCACTCAATGTGAAACTTTCCCCGTGATCAGCAACCATAATTTCAAGCCTATTTTCATAGACACCGAAGCCTACAGTCACTTCCCCTTGACTTTGACTTTCATACGCATGATTAACGACATTCGTAATTGCTTCTGAAACAGCTACCTTTACATCTTCTATTTCTTCATACGTAAATCCCATACGACTCGCTATTCCTGACGCTGTTAAACGAACGACACCTACATAATCAGCTTTTGCAGGAAATTTCAGTTCAATAAAATCATTCATTGCTCATTAACCTCCTGACTTAAAGCAGATATATCTATCACTTGATCGAGTCCAGTGATTGAAAACAAACGATAGACACGTTTTTGTAAGTTCACTAGTTGCAATGAACTGTTATTTTCTTTCGCCGATTTTAGAACGTTAATAAAAATCCCTAAACCCGTACTATCCATATATGTAACGTTTTTAAGATCTACTTTTATGTTCGTTCCAGCATCAAGCGTCAGCGGTAGAAGTGAGTCTCGTAACTTTTGTGCGGTATAAACATCTATCTCACCACTTAAAGCTATCGAAACTTCTTTTTCCACTTGTTGTGTAACTTCAATTGAAAGGTCCATCGACAATAACTGCCTCCTTGTCATATATTATATTAGTACTTTTTACCCGTTATTTAACCATTTAAACTTCTTTTCTTAAAACGATTAAGGAAAAGTCATCTATTAATTGAAAGTTTTGCAGCCTTTCGAAATGTTTATATACTTTTTCAACGATTTCTTGTGATGGTAAATGGACGTATTGCCGAATGACTTCAAGCACTTCTTCAACTTCTATAAATCCATCTTCTGTACGACATTCTGTCACTCCGTCTGTCAACAAGATAACTAAATCGCCTTGATTAATAGACATTTCATATTGTTCATATTCTGTATCTGGTAACACGCCAAGAACTAAACCACGAGCTTCAATTTCATAAAACTTTCCCGTCTTTGAACAGTAGTAATAACCTGGCTCATGTCCCGCTGATGCATAATGTAACAAGTTATCCTCAGGTGAATAGTGGCAATAAACCATTGTTATAAACATATTCGGATCGACGTTCTTTTCAACGACTCGATTAAGAGACTCCAAGATTGTTTTCGGACTGATCGATTCTTGCAATAAAATCTCCATCGCATACTTAATCATCGACATACATAATGCAGCCGGGATACCTTTACCGATAACGTCAGCTAAAGCAATACCTAATGAATCATTTTTCCCCTCATTAAATGTGTAATAATCGCCATTTAGTTGGTCAGCTGCGATACTAATAACACCTATATCCAAACCTTTTACATCAGGTTTTTTAGTCGCGAGAAAAGTTTCTTGCATGTTCGCTGCAACCGATATTTCTGACTGTATTTCTGATTGCTTCTCGCGGAGGGTCTCATATTGTTGGTAAGCCACTCCGTAAAAAATCATCGTTTCTAATAAAAAATCCATTGAATGACGAAATTCACTAGGTAATTCAGGATATAATTCATTCAGTGCTTTATTATGTAAGTTCACAATTTCTTCTGGCGGAATATTGTTTTTGATGAATTGTTTACTCATCTGTTCTGCCTGATAGAGAGAACCTTCATCTTGTGTTAAATTGTAATGCTGTAAAAGTTCACGATAATAGTTTAAATCAACGTCCATGACATTACTCACACGGATTCCCCCCCTGTTTAATCGTTCATTTTATGCAAGGCTTTCTCTCTTTTTTTAAACGTACCATTTTATCGTCGCAATTTTCGTTCCGACAGCTTCTTCTGATTCGATTTCAAACTCATCCATCAGTCGTTTCACACCAGGTAAACCAGCGCCTAGCCCTCCTGATGTTGTATATCCATCTTGCATGACGTGGCTAATCTCCTTAATTCCTGGTCCTTTATCAATCGCAACTATACGTAGTCCTTTTCTTCCTTGTCGATTAATGACTTCAAAAATAATCTTTCCCGCTTCTGCATATAAATATAGATTTCTCGCTAATTCAGATATAGCTGTTGCAATACGGGCTTGATTAACTGTCCCAAAGCCTATTTCTTTCGCTAGATCTCTTCCTTTTTGTCTTGCAGCAACTATGTCTAATTCTTTTTTTATTGGTAAGGAACAAGGAGGCCTCATCTTATACACCTAATTCCTTATGCAATTTATACAGACCTTGTTCTAAATCTAGCGCAGTTGGCACATTTTTCAGTGGAATACCTAAATCAATCAGTGTAATTGCAACTGCTGGTTGTATGCCAGTAAGGACTACTTTTGCCCCCATTAAATCCGACATCATGACGACGTCCCCGAGAACTTTAGCTATGTATGAATCAACTAGTTCAACAGACGTTAAATCGATTACGACACCTGACGTACCGTATTCGCGAATCTTATTTAACAAGTCTTCTTGAAACTGGATAGCTGTTTTGTCGTCTATTTCCGTTTGAATAGATATAAGTAAATAATCTTGTAACTTTAATATCGGGATTCTCAACGATTCATCACTCCCTATTTATCGAGTTAATCATCTGATCAAGTGCATTCTCTTTCGTCGAGTGTGTGATGATTTCTCTATTCGTTAATTTTAACGCTTCTTCAAACCCGCGTTTCAATGAGTTCTGGGTAGGGAAACGATGTAAGTCTATACCTAAACTAACAATTGTTTGGGCAATTTCCGGGCGAATGCCTACTAAAATACATTTCGAACCTATTAAACGAACAGCCTCTGCTGCTTGAATAATGTGATGCGCAACCATCGTATCAACGACAGGAACGCCTGTAATATCAATCAAGACAACTTCCGCCGAATGATCAATGACACCTGTTAATAAATTTTCCATGATTAACCGCGCACGACTCGTATCAATCGTACCAATAAGAGGCATCACTGTAATGTTTTCCATCACAGGAATAAGTGGGGCAGATAGCTCTTGTAACGCTACGCGCTGCAATGATACGATTTGCTCCCAACTTCCCGAATATTCATCGACTAAATCATGAATAATCTCATCAATCCAATTGTCTACAGCATCCATTATTAGAATCGTTCGCTCAACATCAATGTTTTCTGAATTTTCTAACACAAATGCGATCGATATTTTACGAAAAACTTGTAATCCATCAGTTATATAGCTCAGCGGCCATCCGATATGGATAAGTTTTTCTGCAAAGTCTTCTAAATGTTTGACTAAATCTTCGTTTCTAATACTTAAAAAAATTAATTTTACGAATTCTTGGTTTGTCTGCTCAAACGAGTGATCAGTAACGACACTCTCATATTCGTCGGTGAGAGATTGAACTTCTTCTTCCCATAGTCTGACAATATCTGCTTGATTATCTAATAATTGTCTAGCTACTTGTTTTCGCATATTATTCCCCCAACACACGTTAACTAATCAGTAGTTAAAAATCCTGTGATTAGTGTGATATTACTGTAAAGTTTACACAAAAAAACCTTTGTTGTCTACAACAAAGGAAACGTATACGACATTTTTATTTAGTTGAAAACGAATCTATTATGTATAAATGATAAATGCAAAAAGATAACATCCGATAGCATTTCTATAAGTCTTTAAGACCTAAGCTCAACTCTAACGCTATATCAACTTCTTGCATTTTATCTTTATCTAACTTAGTTATTTTATCTGTCAATCTTTGCTTGTCCAACGTTCGCACTTGCTCTAATAATATGACTGAGTTTCTTTCAAATGCATACTTCTCAGCATTAATTTCCACGTGCGTTGGTAACTTAGCTTTTTGTATTTGTGCTGTTATCGCAGCAACGATGACTGTCGGACTAAATCGATTCCCGATATCGTTTTGCAAAATCAAAACAGGACGTATGCCTCCTTGCTCTGATCCGACAACGGGAGATAAGTCTGCAAAGTAAACTTCGCCTCTCTTTATACTCAAAATTATTACACCCCGATCACGGTACGTTCTAAGGTGTCTTCAGCCTCCTCTTCAGCCTGAAAAGACTCTAGTGCGATATTTAGATTGATTCTTGCCATCTCTTGGTAACCTCTTTGCATCGTTTCATGAAGGGTTTCATATTGTGAATATTCGTCCTTCTTTATATCTAAATACGTTCTTGTTGCTTGGCAAATGAAGTCACTCAAATCTCTCTCTTCATACCTCATTAATCCATCCACCTCATTCAGTAGGTTTTTTGGTAACTTGACTGACACTTCTTGTAAGCTTTCTGACAAAACCATTGCACCCCCGTCAACTGATGAACGACCATTTTAAAGTCCTTCTCATAGTACCATTTAATCAACGGTTATGCAAAAATAATTTTAATCATTTTCGTGCTCATTTAAATAGATTCTAGGGATTCTTTCCTTAAGCATGCACGGAATTTCATAATTAATCGTCCCTAAATATTCGGCGATTTCATCCATATCTATAAATGAACCTTCTTGTTCACCAATAAGCGTTACTTTCGTCCCTATTTTATGTGGCTTCGTTAAACGAATCATTAACTGATCCATACAAATTCTACCGATAATCGGGCTTTTCTCTCCACCAACTAACACATCAATTCCTTGTAACTGACGCGACCAACCGTCCCCATAGCCGAGAGGAATCGTACCAATCCACTCCCGCTTACTAGCGATGTACGTCGATCCATAGCCAATCGCTTCACCTTTCTCTACTTCTTTTACGTGAATTAATTTACTATGCAACGAGAAAGCTTGCTTTAAGTCAATAAAGTCATTTCCTTTAATATAACTAGACGGATAAAGTCCATAAGTAGACACGCCGAAACGAACAAAATCTAACATTTCATCTGGGTGACGAATTGCGGCTGCACTATTGCCAACGTGAATAGATACTTGATCTGTCCAATCTTCTTTAAAGCTGTCTAGCAATGCTTTAAACCGCTCACTTTGTTTATTAAAGTAAGTAATGTCCTCTTCATCAGCGGTCGCAAAATGCGTGTATATACCTACTAATTTAACGCACTTTTTATTTAATAATGACCGCAAAAGAGCCTTTAATTCTTTTTTTGTTCGAATGCCTGCGCGTCCCATACCAGTATCCCACTTCATATGAAGTTTTAGTGGTGAGGATAGCTCTTCCAAAGCAACAGCCTCTACCCATTCTGCATGATAAAACGTTAACTCAATATCATTATCAGCTGCAACTTTTGCACACGACGGTGAAACAGCACTTAAAACAATCACAGGCGCTGTAATACCCGCTTCTCTCAACGTCATTGCTTCTTCTAAAAGAGCGACAGCCAATCGAGTAGCACCAGCTTGCAAAGCAGCTTTCGCAACTTGAACAGCTCCATGTCCATACCCATCTGCCTTTACGACAGCCGTCACTTCTGTATCTTTTTGTAATTTATTTTTTATTTGCTTTATATTGTGGCGAATAGCACTTAAATCAACTTCCGCCCAAGTTTCCCGGAACATTTGCTTCATGTCAAAGCCTCCTCGGTCACAAACTTCTATATTACTTAAATAGTTCTATATATTATTTCTCTTTCATCTCTTACTGTCAATTAAAAAAACTACCCTTTTTCAATGACTACTTGCGCAGCTGCGTATGTTTCACTATGAGTAATTGAAATGAAAATACGTTCGTCCTCATAACCTTTCACTGTTATGAACGGCGCGCCTCCTTCATTTGTTAACACTTCTATATGTTGGAAACTTAGCCGTCCAATTCCGACACCTGCTGCTTTAGCAAACGCTTCTTTTGCTGCAAATCTACCAGCTAAAAACTCTAACTTCCTACGTTCACTAGAAAAACGATCGAAAATTTCTTTTTCTTTATGCGTTAAAATACGGCTAACGATCTTTTCGTTCTTTTTTACACTCTGTTCAATCCGTGACAACTCAATCAAATCAAGACCAATTCCAGCAATCATTTGCTTATCCCATCCTCTACTACCCAAGTGATCTCATATAAAATTTAATTATTTCATGTATAATAGACCCATACTTTTTTTGGGGTGATTCTTTTGTTTATTCGTACAGAAAAAAGCATTGCAGAGTTTAGACAATCTTATCCAATCGTCTTCTCTCTCGTTATTATAAATATTGCTTTATGGTTTCTCGTTTATATTGTACCATTTTCATTCGGAAAAGAATTGTTTATTTGGGGTGCAGGACACAACTATTCTATTAATTATTACAATGAATATTGGCGATTCATTACGCCTATTTTCTTACACGGCGGATTAACGCACACTGTTTTTAATAGTTTCGCCCTCGTCATCTTTGGGCCAGGGCTAGAAAGGATGCTTAATAAAGGTAATTTTATTAGCGTCTATTTATTAGCTGGCATCATCGGTAATATCGGAACGTACGTCGTCGATCCATCTTCTACTATTACGCATATCGGCGCTTCCGGCTCTGTTTACGGTCTATTCGGTGTTTACATGTTTATTATATGGCGTAAAAACTATTTAATTGACCGAGCGAATTCACAAATTGTTATGACAATCTTTTTCCTCGGACTCGTCATGACGTTTATCCGACCAGGCATCAATATTTCAGCACATGTTTTTGGATTTCTCGGTGGACTTCTCATCGCACCACTCTTTTTAAAAAACGCACGTCCTTTTTACGAAAGATGGTAAGTTTTCCATGCCGGCTTCTAAGTAAATGAAAGTTTATTATTGTCCGTCATTTGCTTTCCTATCCAATTGAAATAATCTTTGCTAAAATAGAAGGACATAACACTACGGATATAGTGAAAAGTAATTTTTGAATGGTGGTGAGTAATAATGGTTAATTTACTTCTAACACATCACTCTTTTTTCGACATATGGGGACCTATCCCTTTATTCATCGCAATTATTTTCGGTTATTTATTTTGGAAAAAAATGATAAAGTCACCGTACTATGACATTTCAAACAGTCAAATACGTTACTTCTATAGTGCGATGGCCATTTTTTATATTGTTAAAGGAAGCCCTTTTGCATTAATTGCGAGTCATTATTTATTTAGTGCCCATGCCGTTCAAGTAGCTATCTTGTTATTTGTCGTTATTCCGCTCGTATTGCTCAGCTTTCCGAAAGAGTTTTATCGCTCAATCTTGTGGAATCACCGGATGAAATTCACCCTAAAAATCATCTCGCATCCGTGGCTTAACGCGTTTTTATTTAATACACTATTAACTTTATATTTCATTCCTTATTTCTTCAATATGATGCAGGGGAATATGCTACTGATAAATAGTGCACAATTTATTTTAGTCGTTTTCGGCTTTTTTATGTGGTGGATTATTATATCGCCATTACCTGAAGTAAGTAAGATTGAAAATTTAACGAAAGTCGCTTATATATTTTTTACGTCCGTTTTACTTTTACCAATCAGCTTTTTCTTACTCGTCATTTTAAAAGTACATTATCCGTACTATGATGCTGTTTCCGAACAAGTTTTACCAGTGCTTTCGACGATATACGATCAACAGCTCGGTGGTGGATTGCTAAAAATCACTCAGCTATCAGCTTACGGATACGCTTTACTTAAAATTATTTTACATTGGGGCCGAGAAGAAGAGAATATGGAAGGACAAATTGACGACGAATCGATTCGTGTCGTTCAAGGCGTCGTCATTCATTTAGATAATAAAAAATAAAAAACTGGGTTATGCGTAGGTGTTAGTGTTGCACCTCATGCATGCCCAGTTTTCTGCTTTATAATATTTACTTATATTTACTTGTTTAAATGCCGCCAGTAAACTTAAGTGACAATTGAGCAATGACAGCAGAGCCTATGAAAGTACTCGTCATAATGATAATAGCGATAATAAACATCTTTAACCCTTGTCGCTTGAAATCATGGAAGCTCGCCCCTATGGAGATACCTGCTAACGCCCCGACAATCGAAAGTGGTGCTTTAAATTCAATCTTATCTGCAGCTTCAGTGACAAAGCCTGATATAGGTGAAGCTGGCATGGCAAATAAAAGCCCTAACAATGAACAGAATAAAATCATCGGTAAATTTATCGGCACTACTTTAGAAATAAACACTGCAATTAATGAAATCACTGCTAATACAACAACACCAATAATTGATTCTGTTACTGGCACTTTATACGCGACAAAGTTTGTCGTAATAATAGCTATACATACTAATGAAAGTAAAAATATCCACTCTTTATACTTCATCACTGACACCCTCTTTCTTCTTCATCTTCTCTGCGTTTTTTCGAGCAAATCGAGGTTCTAATACAGCGTACATTTTATTTGCAAGTGGTAACGCGATGAACACTGCCGCATAAATACCTGTCAACCCTGTTAACATATCACTCGTCCCACCTAATAAATACATGTCATCTGCATAGGCTGGGTACACATGGGCTAAACTGGAGGTCGCTGCCGCCATCATAATTCCTGCCCCAACTCCGGAGGCCATTCCTAAAGCGTAAGGGTGGAACCAACCAGTTGCTGCGACTAATGTCGCTAAAAATCCGAAGTAAATCGTTCCGACTAAACCACCAATAATATAAATGGATAATGTCCCACGCATTTCAGGAGATTCAGGTCCATACATCTCACTAATTAATGCTAAGTTCGTTTCCCTATTAATAGAGTGAGTTGCACCAACAGCTTCACGCTTAAACCCGAAAAACAACGCTATCGGTAAAGCAATGAAAACAGTAAGTATATTTCCGAACTCTTGTAAAATTAAAGCTGGTCCAAGGTTGATTAATTTCGGAATATTACCTCCTGCTAAAATCCCTAGTTTTACAATAAACGGTGCAATAGCTACTAAAACTAAAGGAGATGCAATTTCTGTTTCTTTCTTCGTAAACAGTCCGCCTAAGTCAGGTCCTAATATCATACCTAAAATAATTCCGTAAAAGATTGGGAATAAAATCAATTGCCCAGGTCCGACAGCAAATGAAAATTCTCCGATTAAATCCGATACAATTAAAATTAAAAAAGCGTACAAATAAACCTTTCGTTCATTTTTAAACCGATCTCCTATCGACTCATATTGTAAATCCATTAACTTTCATCCTCCTTCTTAAAACTAAAACTTTTTTTCGAACTTCTTTTGTTTTTGTAAGCGCTCTCTATTGTTGTTTTTTGAAATTCACAATCTGTGTATTTTTAAAGATATCATAAACTTATCTGATAAGCAACATAGTTTTCAGAAAAATTAAAAAAAGCTCACCTTTACTTTTCGTAAAGCTGAGCTTGTCCGACTAATTAATCGTGATCGTACGACACGCATTAAACTTAATTAATTCATGCACGTAATACTCTGTATTAAACATGGCTGGTATACCTTCATTCGTATATTTAGTTATATCCGTTCGTAACAAAGGTGTTCCTATATCTAACTGCAACATTTCTGCTAATGATTCATCTGCGACACAAGGGATCAAATCAAGTACATCATGACTAAACTGAAAACCTCCTGCCCTTTCTATAAAAGAGAATATGCGTTCACCTAAATCATCTTTATTAAACGTTTCTTCTTTAATAAACTTCTTCGGAATACGGTTAATACAGTAAGCAGCTGGTGTTGTATCAGCTAAAAACCGTTTCTTAACGATAAACATTTCTTCAGTCGTCGAAATATTTAAAGCTTCTGCCACTTCTTTCTCAGCTTCTTCATAGCTCATTGCAATACGATCAACATTCACTTCATATCCGGAATTATTTATGAAACTACCAAGCTCTCCAGCGTAATCAATCTTATCACTTAACTGTCTAGCAAACGTTGTAATAATACTACTGCTACCTTGACTTCTCGTGATAAACCCTTCACTTTCTAATACAGTTAAAGCTTCTCGCAAAGTTAACCGACTTACGCCTAACATATCCGCCAACTTTGCTTCGGACGGCAACTTATGAAGTTCACGGTCCTGTGTATTTAATATATATGATCTTAGTGATTCTATCGCTTGTTTAACAGCAGTGTTCTTTTGTACTTTCGGTATACTTTTCATCGCTATCTTCCCTTTCCTATTATTCACGCCAAACAATATGATATTGTCCTTTATTCAATATGTTACCATGAATTCGGAAAATTACTTACATATAAATCTTATATTATTATAATAAAGTTATTTACTTGTCAGATAAGTTTATGTTATAGTGACATTAATTCGATTTCAGCTAGGAGGATACCGATGAAAAATGTAGATTTAATTATCGACAATTGTTTAATTTTAACAGACACATATGACATTAAAGAAAATCAATCCATTATTATTAAAAACAAACAAATTTTAGACATCACTTCTTCAGAAGATACGAAAGATATGTATGAAGCGACGACGAACATCTCTGGAAAGAACAAACTTTTTATGCCTGGATTTGTCGACTCACACATGCACACGTGCCAACAATTACTTAGAGGAAGAATTGCTGATGAATTACCGATGATTTGGACACGTATTATGGTTCCTTTTGAAAGTAACTTAACGAAAAGCGACGTTAAAATAAGTGCTGAGCTAGCTAATCTTGAAATGATCAAAAGTGGAACGACAGCATTCGTTGATGCCGGTGGTATTTATATGGACCAAGTGGCAGAAACAGTTGTCGAATCTGGTTTACGTGGCGTCATTACGAATTCAACGATGGATATCGGCGGTGGCCTCCCGGAAAGTATGGTTCATGACGGCGATACATTAATTAAAAATAATACTGAACTATATAATAACTTCCACGGAAGCGGTGATGGCCGACTTGACGTTTGGTTTTCCCTTCGCTCGATTATTTCATGTTCGCCTGAACTAACGAAGCGCGTATTTGACATAGCTGCTGAATTTGACACTGGTGTACAAACACAAATGAATGAATATACAAATGAAATAAGCTACTGTTTAGAAAATTATCAAAAAAGACCGTTTGAATACTTAGAAGACTTAGGCGTATTAACTGATAAATTCTTAAGTGCCCACGCCATTCTTTTATCCGAAGAAGAAATGGATATTATTAAAAAGTACGATATTAAAGTTGCTCATTGTCCGATCAGTAACTCCGGAAAAGGCTTCCCTAAAGCACCTAGCCTTATTCAAAGAGGAGTGAGTGTTGGTCTCGGAACTGACGGAACAGCTCATGGTGGCTTAAGTATTCTTGATGAAATAAGAACGTTAAAAGCTCTTTCCAAATACTGGGGTGTCCCTATATTTGACCCACGAATTATGCCTTCTAAATTGTTACTTGAACTAGCAACATTAGGCGGAGCAAAAGCAATGCAAAAAGAAACAGAATTCGGTACACTGGAAGTTGGTAAAAAAGCAGATATGATCGGCATTAACATTGACCAAGCGCACATTTATCCAACACACGATCTCGTCAATACATTAGTGGAAACAATAAATAACAACGACATTTCCGATATGGTTGTTGATGGCCAAATCATTATGAAAGACCGTGAAGTTTTAACGATGGATGAAGAAAGAATTAAATTCGAAGGCGCTCAGGCGATGAAAGATATTGCTCAACGCGCTAACATATAATCATTGTTGTTATCGTGTTAAAGTGAGGTGACTTATGTTCGGAGAATTATTTTTTATTATTTTAATTGCTAATTTAATTATCGGTGTATTACTCGGCCTTTCAAGTATCGGCGGGTTCTTACTCCCTCTTTTTTACGTCGGATTTCTCGCACTTCCTTTAACAGAATCGTTAGCTCTTAGCTTCTTTTCATTCGCTATCGGAGGAATTATCGGAACGTATACGTATTATAAAACAGGTAATATTCAATTTAAATTAGCTATTATCTTGAGTATCGCTAGTATTCCAGGTGCCTTTTTAGGTGTAAAGTTAAACATTATGATTCCTGATGACTTAGCTAAAATTATTTTATATCTGTTCGTCTTCATTTCTGGATTAGCGCTACTCTATCGCAGTAAAGATGATGGCAATAAAGATATTCCGCAACTATTTGAAAATAAATCGTTCGTTCTTATATTAGGCCTTGTCATTTCTGCTATTTGTGCGCTCACAGGTGCAGGTGGGCCAATCATACTCGTTCCTTTAATGACTGCCTTAGGTTTAAACATTCGAGTAGCTGTCGGTGTCTGTCTCTTTAACTCTGTATTTATCGCCCTTCCTTCTATTTTGGGTTATTTCCAACACTCAAGTATGGACGGTATGGGATCATTACTTATCGCAAGCTTTATTGGACAAGTATTCGGTATAATTGGTGGAACATATCTTTCTAATAAAGTTCAACTCAATTCACTCAGAATTTTCATTGCAGGTTTCACCTTGCTAAGTGCAACATATATGATTTTAGATACAGTGAACGTCATTTAAATCGGATTATTTGATCGTAATTTCAGTCAATTAATTATCCGGGCATTCCTTTGATGATACGGAACTTGTATTAACGGAAATATTTATTTTATCGATAGATAGAAAAAGCGCTTGTGTTTATCTTTTTTTGATAAGCACAAGCGCTTTTATTTATGAAAGCTAGTTTCGTCCTAGCTTCTTTCATTTTTATTTAACGTTTACGGCGATTTTGGTAATTCCCTTTTCTTCCGCGTGATCCTTGATTACGGCCACCTTGAGATCTACCATGAGATTGACGGTTTCTTCCTTTTCTTCCCCCACGATACCTGTTACGCCCTCGTTGGTTTCTTTGCCCACCTTGACCACGAACACTAATCGGTTGCATCGATGATAATTTAACAGGTGATGCATTTTTTCGCTCATTCGTTAGTAAGCTGAGTGCCGCAGCAATAACTGTCACTGAGTCGTTACTTTCTAATAGCTCAGTCGCTGTTTCATGATAGTTTTGTAAGTCTTTCGTTTTAATCGCTCGTTCTATTTTTTCAACAGCAATACGTTGTTGCCCTCGAACAGCTTCTTGGTTTGTCGGAGGTACAATTCGCTTAATTTTACTTTTCGTTACACGTTCAATAACGTGTAAGTGTGCGATTTCTCTCGGAGTTACAAATGAAATTGCTTCTCCCGTTCGACCAGCACGACCTGTACGACCAATACGGTGAACGTAACTTTCCGGGTCTTGAGGAATATCAAAGTTGTATACGTGAGATACGCCAGAAATATCTAGTCCTCGTGCTGCAACATCTGTCGCTACTAAGACTTCTACACGACCGTTTTTAAATTTATTTAAAACTGACATGCGCTTTCCTTGCGTTAAATCTCCGTGAATCCCTTCTGCACGGAAACCACGTGCTTGTAATCCTTCAGTGATTTCATCCACTCTTCTTTTCGTTCGACTAAATACGATTGCTAACGTCGGTTCATGCACGTCTAAATGATTCGTAAGCGTATCGAACTTATTACGATCTTGAACTTCAACGAAAAACTGTTCAATATTTTCAACAGTAATTTCTTTCGCTTTCACTTTAATTTCTTCTGGATTCTTCATTAAATTCGTTGCAATATCACGAATTTCGCGAGGCATTGTCGCTGAGAATAATAATGTTTGTCTATCTTCAGGTATTCCTTTTAAAATATCGCGAATATCGTCGATGAACCCCATGTTTAACATTTCATCTGCTTCGTCTAATACGACTGTCTTTACATCTTGAATACGAATTGTACGACGACGCATATGGTCTAATAAACGCCCTGGTGTTGCTACGACAATTTGCGGTCCATCTTTAAGCGCTCTAATTTGGCGCTGCATATGTTGCCCACCATAAATTGGTAAAACACGAATACCTTTTACACGACCGAGACGATTAATTTCCTCTCCGACTTGTATCGCTAATTCTCTTGTCGGTGCAACGACTAGTCCTTGAATCTTTCTAACCTTTGGATCAAACTGTTCTAACATCGGAATACCAAATGCAGCCGTCTTACCCGTCCCCGTCTGCGCTTGTCCAATAACATCTTTTCCTTCCATCGCTAAAGGAATTGTTTCCTTTTGGATAGGTGTTGCTTCTTCAAACCCCATTCTTTCTAAAGCCTTTAGAATTGGGTTCGACACGTTTAACTCTTTAAATGTTGTCAACTTTCTTTTCTACTCCTTCTTTTACTAAAAATATTCTTAGTAAGCACTAAGTACTTTTCAGAGAAAGTCTTAGATTTTTTCTTATACTTCACGAATGCTAAAAGTTCATGAAAACTTTTAATTAGTCAAAGCTATATATTATATGTGCACGATAACAATAGTATCCATTTTCACACGGCTTTATAAGTCGTTCATACTTACTTATAAGTATAAAAAAAACTTCCTCCTACACACGTATTCCGCATTTCTTCTTTAATTCGCAAAATACATTCATACTATTATATCACACTTAACAGAAGCATATCTACCAAGACCTATCTGTCACTTGGAAAATGATTTTATACAGTGCACATGTTACTATATATTTATAGAGTAGAAAGGGGGATTAATTGTGCGGTTTCCTCCATTTAATCCATTTATTTCTGTAGTTATCGCTGTCATATCACTATCACTCACTTCAATCTTCGTTAAATTATTAGTAGGAGTACCTGCTTCTGTTATGGCTAATATTCGCCTTCTCATAGCAGCTTTAATCATGTCACCACTCGTCATAACGAAATATCGTCGAGAATTAAAGCGAATAAATATGACTGATTGGACATTTATTTTTATTGCTGGATTATGTTTAGCGATTCATTTCAGTTTTTGGTTCCATTCGTTATCACTAACTTCAGTAACAACTTCTGTTATCATTATTTCTTTACAACCAGTCCTGTTACTCGTCTTAACAGCGATGTTTTTTAGAGAGCGACTTTCTCCCGGAACAATGATTAGTATGGTCATCATCTTAATTGGAATGATCGTTATTCTCGGGACAGATGCGAAAACAAATGAAGCACACCTTTACGGAAATATATTTGCTATTGGAGCAACAATCGTCATTGCTTTATATTCACTCATAGGTATGCAAGTTCGTAAACGTATTTCATTTATAACATACACATTTCTCGTTTATGCATTCGGGTCACTGTCTCTTATCTTTTATAACGTTTCAACGTCAAGCGTATCTGTTCAATACCCTATCCATTATTTAGTGATTTTAATTGCTTTAGCTGTCGTGCCTACATTTTTAGGTCACATGCTTTTTAATTGGTCACTTAAATGGGTAAGCGCTTCCACGATTGCTTTTGGAAATGCTTGTGTGCCTGTCGTTGCTACAGCTCTCGCTTACTTTATTTTAGATGAAGTCGTTTCGATTTCTCACTGGCTCGGAGGAGCAATTGCGGTGTTTGGTCTCTTTTTATTCGTCGTTAGTACGTCGCGTAAAATTCAAGTAACGATTTCAGAAAAGACACCTAACAACTTGTAGTTTTACTTGTTTAAAAATTCCAAAACGAGCTTATTCAACGTTTCTTTATCATCACCTAAACAAAGAAGGTGGTCTGATTCATCAAATAAAACAATTTCTACTTTTTCAGATACAATTTCTTTATCTAAATAATAGGTCGTCTTAGCTGGAACGAGTGCATCTTGCCTACCTTGCGCGATAAATACGGGGATATCAATTTTTCGTAAATAGTTTTTCGCAAGTTTGACGAGACGCACAAGTTCTAAGTTTGCTTTAATCGGCACTTGCGATCGCTTATTTTTAAAGCGTAAATAAAATTTATTTTTTTCAGCCATACCACGAATTTTATCAACGAGTGCTTCGCCAATATGCTTTGACATATATTTTAATGAAATAAACTTTCTAGCTGGAGCAAGCATCACAAGTTTCGCTACGTTATATTTTCCCGCTAAATATGCTGCAATCATCCCACCCATCGAAAATCCGATCACATATATAGTTTCATAACACTTTTTTAACTCGATAAATTCTTGTTCTGCCGCTTCAATCCATTGTTCATATGTAACATCTTCTAGAGAAAGTTCGCGACCATGTCCTGGTAATGTTGGTACGCGAACATCCCAGTTCGTTTCACGTTTTAAATGATCTGCTAATGGCTCTACCTCATACGGGCCACCTGTAAAGCCATGAATGACTAAACAACCAATCATTTACATAACTCCTTTTTAACTATTATCTTTCGACGCGACTTAAAATAAATGCACCGATTAATCCAGCGATAAACGTCATCAAACTTGCTATTATTAAAGGAAATCCATTCGGCACACCAGGGAAAATAACTGCAATTGATCCGATGACTAATCCAATAATAAGTGAATACGTGCGAGTGTAATGTCTACTTAAAAAGTAGTGAATGATTTTACTCATCGTAATAATTCCAACGACAATCCCTGCTGCTGTTACGAAAATAACACTCCACTCAAATTGGCTGAGCGCACTAATAACTGTGTAGTAAACACCTAAAACGAGTAAAATAAACGAACCACTTAACCCGGGTAAAATAAGTGCGGCACTTCCTAGAAAGCCAGAAACAAAGAATAGCGTATACGTTTTAATGTCACGTGTTTCGATTAATTGCGTATGTTCAGGATCTCTTAAACTCGCCATGATTATTATACCGACGAGCATAATAATATAATGTTCTAACCTGAAACTATTTTTCGCATCTGCTTCAATAAATAATGAAGGTATAATGCCGATAATTAAGCCTAGGAAAAAAATATACGTCGGTGCTGGATAATTTTCAAGCAACCATTCAATAACGCGTGATAATGATACGATCGCCGCAACTACCCCGACTCCTAGCGGGATAAGGAAACCTAAATGACGTTTCCAATCCTTGCTAAATAGACCATTGACCGCTGCAATTAACTCTCCATATATGCCTAATAGAACTGCTATCGTTCCACCACTTACGCCCGGAACGACATCACTCGTCCCCATAATAAGTCCACGATATATATTTTTCCATTCCATAATCTCTTACCCCTCTGTTATAAAACTTAAATATGTCACTTTTACGTCTAACTGACAACTTGTATGTCACACGCATTCACAAAGACCTATACATACAGTATAATAAAGTAGCTTAATCGATATTATTTATTGGAGTGTCTAATTTATGAAGCGATATTTAACAGCTATTTTTATCCTTTTAAGTATCATTATCCTCATTATTGGTTTACCAATTGATGTGTACTGGAGCGGGACGGTTACTTGGGGTCTAACATTTATTTCCTTACTGCTCGCCGCTTATTTCACAAAATATATACCTAAAAAATAATTCATTCACTAATGGAGATAAAAAGGCACAAAACATTTGCTTTGTGCCCACACGTCTTATTGTTCGCTATTTTTAGCTCGCTTCGCCGCTCGCTCTCTTTCACTCTGGTTAAGAATTTGTTTTCTTAAACGAATCGATTCTGGCGTCACTTCACAGTATTCATCATCACTAATATATTCAAGTGCCTCTTCAAGAGTCATCTGCTTCGTTTTATTAAGCGTTGACGTCTGATCTTTAAACGCTGTACGCATATTCGTTAAATGTTTCTCACGTGTTATATTTACCGTTAAATCATTCTCACGATTATGCTCTCCTACGATCATCCCGCCATATACTTCTGTTGCAGGATTGACGAAAATAGTCCCACGATCTTCTAAATGAGTAATTCCGTAAGTTGTCGCTTTTCCATTTTCCATACTAACGAGAACACCTTGTCTTCTCCCGCCAATACGTCCTTTATACGCAGGTGCGTATCCATCAAATGAATGGTTCATAATACCGTAACCACGCGTTTGCGACATGAATTCTGTTGAATATCCGAGTAATCCTCTTGAAGGTACACGGAAGATTAATCGTACTTGTCCATTCCCTTGGTTAATCATATCAACCATTTCACCTTTACGTTCTCCGAGTGATTCCATCACTGCACCAGTATATTCTTCTGGCACATCAATTTGCACACGTTCAACAGGTTCAGAAATGACGCCATCTACTTCTTTTTCAATAACTTGTGGCTTCGAAAGTTGTAATTCATAACCTTCCCTGCGCATGTTTTCAATTAAAATAGATAAATGTAACTCCCCGCGTCCAGAAACAATCCAAGCATCTGGAGACGCTGTTTGTTCAACGCGTAAACTAACATCTGTTTCTAATTCAGTTAATAAACGTTCTTCAATATTTCTTGACGTTAAATACTTTCCTTCTTTACCTGCAAACGGACTATTATTAACGAGGAAAGTCATCTGTAATGTCGGCTCATCAATTCTTAGTAACGGTAAAGCTTCTACGTGTTCTTCTGGACAGACTGTTTCACCGACGTTAATATCTTCCATCCCTGTTACAGCAACAATGTCGCCTGCCTTTGCTTCTTTAACTTCGATTCGTTCAAGCCCGACGAAGCCAAACAACTTCGTTACACGGAACTTCTTCTCTATTCCGTCCGTTTTAACGAGTACGACACGCTGTCCGACAGAAATCGTCCCGCGGAAAACTCTACCGACTCCGATACGTCCTAAGTAATCACTATAATCCAACATCGTCACTTGGAACTGTAACTGTTCCTCGCTATTATCCACTGGTGATGGAATGTGTTTAATAATCGTATCAAATATAGGGTTCATCGATTCTTCTTCTTGTTCATCTGGTGCATATCCTGACATACCATTTATTGCTGAAGCAAAAACAACTGGAAAATCAATTTGATCATCGTCAGCACCGAGTTCAATGAATAACTCTAACACTTCATCAACGACTTCTTCAGGTCGCGCATTTGGTCGGTCAATTTTATTAACAACTACGATTGGTGTTAATTTTTGTTCTAACGCTTTTTGTAAAACGAATCGTGTTTGCGGCATTGTTCCTTCATAAGCATCAACAACGAGCAACACACCATCTACCATCTGCATGATACGTTCTACCTCTCCACCGAAATCTGCGTGTCCTGGTGTATCTAATATATTAATTGTCGTATCTTTATACGTAATTCCTGTATTTTTCGATAAAATAGTAATGCCTCGTTCTTTCTCTATATCATCAGAGTCCATCGCACGACTATCAATATTCTCATGTGCTTCAAATGTCCCTGAATATTTTAATAATTGGTCGACTAATGTCGTCTTCCCGTGGTCTACGTGCGCAATAATTGCGATATTGCGAACATCTTCTCTTAACTTCATTTAAATACGCTCCTCTTTAACTAACTGCTATAAACAAAACCAACTAATTATACCATAACATGCGTGATTAACATACATATATGAATATTTTTTTATTATTTCTTTTTTACTTTTGGGAAATATATCGTAAATGTTGCACCGCCCAGTTCATTGTTTTTCGCTTTAATTTTACCATCTGCCAACTCAACGATTGCTCGAGAAATAGCAAGACCTAATCCACTTTCTCCACCATCACCTTTTACAAATCGATGGAAAATATGCGGTAATAAGGACTCATCAATTCCATCTCCGTCATCAGCGACTTCAACGTATACGTGTTTATTCTTTTCATATAATGTAATCGTCACTGTAGAGTGTGCATGTCTAATCCCATTGAAAACGATATTTAGTAATGCTCGCAAAAATTTCTCCTCATTAATATTAACAACACTATCACTATCAATACGCCGTTCAATAACAATATTTTGCTCACTTGCCACTGGCAAAGCTCGGTCAATTACTTGCACGATAACGTCTTTAATACTTACTTGGCTCACGTGATCTTCTTTATCACTCTCTAACTTCGCTAATAAAATCATTTCGTTTATGATCTTCTTTAAACGTCCAACTTCAACGACCATAATATCTAAACCTTTTTTACTTTCTTCTTCTGTAAAGACACGGTCGCGAATCCCTTCTGCATAGCCTTGAATCGTCATTAATGGCGTCTTTAACTCATGACTTGCATTTTGGAAAAACGCTTGCTGTGTTTTCATATAATGGTTTAATTCCTCCGCCATTTCAAAAACACTTTGTTCTACTTCCTTAATTTCGCCCGTCGCTTTAATTCGTTTCGTATCGTCAAATTGTCGTTTTTCAATTTTCTTTAATTGACGTTTTAAACGCGATAGTGGCGTAACTAACTTATTCGTTAAAATATAACTTAAAATAATCGCTACAACTGCCCCGATAATAAATACGACAAACATTCGCGCAATAAATTCCCGCTGAACGTCATGTAAGTCTTTTAAAGGTGTTAACAAAATAAGTTCGACCCTTTGTTCCTGTGGGTATAAAAGTATTTTCGACGTCACATATTTTTCATTCGCAATGTCCCAGAGCAATTCGCTTTCCTTAATCATTTGCCGGGTTTCAACGAATTCATGACTGACCCGTTCTGAAAGGGTTGAAAACAATACTTGGTCGCGGTCACGATCATACAAAAATAGCTGTAAATCTTGCTCGTGTAAAAAGCCACTAAATTCATTGAAATCTAATCGCCCGTCCTGCTCTGCTAAAACATTTACGAGCAACTCCCCTTTTTGTTCCAATTGGCGTTGCTCATCCTTAATGAGCATATCGAGCAAAAGTGAATGAATAAAGAATCCTGTCGTCGCTAAAATAACCATGAGTAACAAAGTGAAAGCAATGTTTAATTGGTATTGAAGTTTCATACATCTGCCCCTTGACTACGTAAACGATAACCGAATCCCCAAACTGTTTCGATTGGTAAGTCTGTTACTTTTTTTCGAATGCGTTTAATCAAATCATCGACAGCTCGGTCACTCCCAAAATAGTCATCACCCCATATACGAACGAGTAACTCCTCACGTGAAAATGCACGGTTCGGATGTTCAGCGAGTAACGTTAATAAATCAAATTCTTTCGTCGTTAAATCGACTTCCTCATCACTGACAAATGTCCGTCGACTTTCCTTGTCTATTTTTACTTGCTGAAAATAAACGAGTGATCGATTGTCTGGACCTGATTGAAGCGTTCGTCGAAACAACCGCTTAATGCGAGCAACTAATTCACGTGGACTAAATGGCTTCGTTAAATAATCATCGCCCCCGAGTTCAAGTCCTAATATTTTATCAATTTCCTCATCTTTTGCAGATATAATAATAATCGGTACGTCACTTTGCTCTCTTATCGTCTTACAAAAGTCATAACCGTCCATTCCTGGCAACATAATATCTAAAATCCACATATCAGGTGGGTTTTCCTCCCAAAGCTCTAAAGCGTCTTCTGCAGATTGCAAAATTGTCACATCATAATGTTCTTTTAATAAATAAGCACGTACGATATTTTGGATGTTCGGATCATCTTCTACAACTCCGATATGTACACTCATAAAAAGCTCTCCTTTATAACTAAATTATCTCTTAATGATATATTAACGTCTTTTACGTACATTTTGCACGTTATCAGCTATTTTACACAGTTTTTATACACATTTCCTAAAATCTTTCCTAAGACTATTTATATACTAAGTATATCAATAAAACATAGAGGTGTTAGCAATGGAAAATGAAAATAAAGAAGAAAATAACATAGAAGATAAAGTCGAAACAAAAACACGTGTGAAAAAACGACCTTACATGAAACAAATATTCGGCGGATTTTTAGGCGGATTAATCGCTTGTTTAATCATCTTCACTTTAGTCGTAACTGAAGTCGTCTCAATACCTAGCTCGTTTCAGCAAGCGAAAGACATCGGAAATTCAGCGTTTGCAAACGAGCAAGTGACAGACGAAACATTCTTTTCAGATGACGTGCCAAGTAATTTAGCAGAAGTATCAGAAGCAGTTGTCGGCATCATTAATATGCAACAACGAGACGTCTGGACACCTAATGAAGAAGCCGGCTCTGGCTCAGGCATTATTTATAAAAAAGACGGGGATAGTGCTTACGTCGTCACGAACAAGCACGTCATCCAAGACGCACAAAACATTGACGTCGTATTAGAAAATGACGAAAGAATCGCTGCAGAAATTGTTGGAGCAGACCCACTCACTGATTTAGCCGTCTTAAAAATTGATGGATCTTCCGTTAATAAAGTCGCTCAATTCGGAGATTCAGAACAATTGACCGTTGGGGAAACTGTTGTCGCTATCGGTAACCCATTAGGTATGGACTTTGCGGGTTCTGTTACGAAAGGAATTATTAGCGGCCTAGATCGTTCTGTTCCTTTACAAAAAAACAATGAACAATGGATGACAGAAGTTATTCAAACAGATGCCGCTATCAATCCAGGAAATAGCGGTGGAGCACTCGTCAATCAGCAAGGTGAAGTTATCGGAATTAATACGATGAAAATAGCTAATGAAGCAATCGAGGGGATTGGATTAGCTATTCCAATGGCCGAAGCGTTACCTATTATCGAGCAATTAGAACAAAATGGGACCGTCGAACGTCCATATATCGGAATATCAACTGTTAATATGAATGAAGTCCCTTCACAGTATAAGCAATTTATTCAAACAGATGAGAATACAGACGAAGGCGTTGTCGTTGCACAAGTAGAAGAAGGTTCACCAGCAAGTAAAGCTGGGTTACAACAATTTGACGTGATTACGACAATTGATAAAGAACCAATGCAAGATCCATTAGATATAAGAAAATATATTTATAACAATAAGAACATAAACGAAACGATTCAGATAACATTTCAACGTGAAGGGAAAGAACAATCAGTAACACTTACATTAAATAAACAATCGAATTAAGTGAATGATTCACTAGGTAAACGCATGTCACATATAAAAATATCCTGTACGCTCGCGCATGAAAAAAATCATTCGGAGTGACAGGATATTTTTACTGTTTACTATGTAATTGCTCATCTCGCTTCCTCTTCTCTAGTCGTTCTTGAATAACGAATATTAAATCCGTATTACCAAAAGTACCTAAGACAGAAAAAAGGACATCATCAGTTATCTCTTCACTTTCTTTTTTACTTACCGTTTCATGGATAACTTCTTTCAAAATAGAATGGTCAACTTGTTCTGGATAAGCTTCTTCATAAAGCTCTACACAATCAAAATTATTATTAACACACCACTGCGCATAAATTAAAACCATCATTTTTTCTTGTTCTTTATACGCTCGGATAACTTCTTCATTGTTCATCAGTATCACCTTTTCATTATATGTACGTGTATAAAAAGGAAAAAGGCTTATCTCACGAATGAGATAAGCCCCGTTAGTTTTATATCTAATTACAGACCAACAACGTTAGCTGCTTGTGGCCCGCGCTCGCCTTCAACAATTTCAAATTCAACATCTTGACCTTCTTCAAGAGTCTTGAATCCGTCAGCTTGGATAGCTGAGAAATGTACGAAAACGTCATCTCCGTCTTCGCGCTCGATAAATCCAAAACCTTTTTCTGCGTTAAACCATTTTACTTTACCAGTCATATTTATGACCTCCTTAATCAAATATCGTGCAAAGTAATTGAATCATAAATACTTTTACACCACTTGTTAAAGAGATCGTAAAGTATTATTCAAACTTCAATTCCCATTTGCTAATACTTACTATACTAGCATAATAATTAAAAAGCAAGGATAAATACCTTTTTTAAAAACTTTTAAAAATATACAGAAATATTACACCATTTTTTAATTTTTTCACTGAATTGTTAACCATTTGTTATTTTATTGAATAAAATAAGATCCATTGGTATAATATTTCACGTGCAAGAGTATAAAGTTTCAACCCCAAACATTTGTATCTTGCAAATATAAATGAAGGTGGTAAAAAAATGAATCATAATATGGAGTATCAAGTATTACTGTACTACAACTATGTCCATATCGAGGATCCAGAAACATACGCAATGGAACATCTGGAGTTTTGTAATGAGTTAGAACTAAAAGGGAGAATTCTCGTTGCAGAGGAAGGGATTAACGGGACAGTTTCTGGTACGATTGATCAAACGAATGCGTACATAGAAGCAATGCATAACGATCCACGCTTTGCTGACATGGTATTTAAAATTGACGCAGCAAACGGTCACGCATTTAAAAAAATGCACGTGCGCCCAAGAGAAGAGCTTGTTACATTGAGGCTTGAAGACGATATTAACCCATTAAAATTAACGGGTCAGTATTTGTCTCCGAAAGATTTCTATGAAGCGATGGAAGATGAGGACACTGTCATATTAGATGCACGAAATGATTACGAATATGACGTCGGACATTTCCGTGGTGCTATCCGCCCTGACATTAAAACGTTTCGTGAATTACCTGATTGGGTAGAAGAAAACAAAGAATTACTTGATGGCAAGCGTATTTTAACGTATTGCACAGGTGGCATTCGTTGTGAAAAATTCTCCGGTTGGCTCGTTCAAGAAGGGTTTGAAAATGTCGGCCAATTACACGGAGGAATTGTTTCTTACGGTAAAGATCCTGAAGTTAAAGGAGCACGTTGGGATGGTCAATGTTACGTATTTGATGAACGATTAACCGTTCCAATTAATACGAAAGAAGAGCATACAATTGTCGGAAAAGACTATTTCGATGGCGAACCATGCGAAAGATATGTTAACTGTGCAAATCCAGAGTGTAATAAGCAAATTTTATGTTCTGAAGAAAACGAGCATAAATATTTACGTGGGTGTACAGATGAATGTCGCATCCATCCGAGAAGTTTATATATAAAAGAACACGACCTCTCTGAAGAAGAAGTCGCTGAAAGAATAGCAGCACTTGAACAAGACGTTGTGAAAAGCTAAATAAAAAAAGTGGTGGACCCATTGATGGTTCACCACTTTTTTACTACAATACTTTATCTAAAAACTCTTTCGCACGAGCAGTCTCTGGTTCTGAGAAGAACTTGACTGGCTCCGTCTCTTCTACGAGCCTTCCTTCATCTAAAAAGAATACGGTATCGGCTACTTCCTTCGCAAAATTCATCTCATGTGTAACGATAACCATCGTCATCCCTGATTCAGCGAGATGCTTCATTACTTCCAATACTTCCTTTACCATCTCAGGGTCAAGTGCCGAAGTTGGCTCATCAAAGAGCATCACTTCTGGCTCCATTGCTAATGCCCTTGCAATCGCAACACGCTGCTTTTGTCCACCTGATAAACGATTCGGATATTCATCGAATTTATCTGCTAAACCGACTTTCGTAATCAGTTCTTTTGATAGATCTTCTGCTTCTTGCTTTGACATTCCACGCACTTTTTGCGGTGCATAAGATACGTTCTCCAAAACAGTCATGTGAGGAAATAAATTAAAATGCTGAAAGACCATTCCTATTTTTTTCCGGACCATTGATTTGTTCGTCGCTTTTGTCGTTATTTCTTCTCCATCAAAAAATATTCGTCCATCTGACGGTTCTTCTAATAAGTTTAAGCAACGTAAAAAAGTCGATTTACCTGATCCTGATGGGCCAATCACAGCAACAACTTCACGTTTATCAATCGTTGTAGATATGTTTTTCAACACGGTGTTATCACCGAATTTTTTAGATATATTTTGTACTTTAATCACTGACACGCAACCTCCGTTCAATCATTCGACCGATAAGAGTTAGAATGTAAACCATCACCCAGTAGATGACTCCTGCAAATAAAAGCGGTTCGAAATTCCGATAAATATCCGCTCCGACAATTTGCGAACGACGCATGAGGTCTAAATATCCAATCGTCGAAACGATCGCTGATTCTTTCGTCAATGTGATAAATTCGTTCATTAATGCTGGTAAAATATTTTTTAACGCTTGCGGAAGAATAATGTTAACCATCATCTGTCGATAAGGAACACCAAGCGCTTGCGCTGCTTCCATTTGCCCTCGATCAACCGCAAGAATCCCTGCACGTATGATTTCTGAAACGTATGCCGACGAGTTAAGTCCAAATGCAGTTATCGCTGTTAAATACGCCGAAATATCGTAACCTGTTAACTGTGGAACAGCGAAATAAATAATCATCAACTGCAAAATGAGTGGTGTCCCACGAAATATTGACGTATATGCATCTGCAAACCACTTCAAAAGTGGATTTGACGTAATTTTAAACAACGCCAAAATTGTCCCTAATATAAAACCAATCAGAATCGACATACTAACAAACTTTAATGTGACCCATATCCCTTCTAATATAAAAGGAATATAGGGCACGATTTGACTAAAGTCTAAATTCATGCCCCATAACACCTTGCCTTTCTAATAACGGCTTAATCTTCTTTATCTAACCATTTCTCTTGTAATTCTTCAATTTTACCTTCTTCTTGTAACTTCTCAATTGCTTCGTTAATTTCGTCAATTAAATCGCTACCTTTTGGAAATGCGATTGCCATTCCTGGTGAAGAAGTTGTTGGATCATCAAACCCACCAAGATCTTGCTCTTTAATAAATCCTGTCGCTACATCTTTATCCATATACGCAACGTCAATACGATTCGTCTTAATTTCTTCAATTAAAATCGGCGCATCATCAATTGGTTTAATTTCAAAGTTGTATTCATCTTTTAACTTTTCAGCACCTTCTTGCTGAATTGTCCCTAATTGAACACCTACTGTTTTACCGTCTAAATCTTCTAATGTTGAAATGTCAGAATCCTTTTGTGTAATAAACATTTCGCTTGATTCATTATAATCAACTGAAAAATCAACGTTTTCTCTACGTTCTTCTGTTGCACTCATCCCTGACATAACCATGTCAACGCGGTCTGCTTGTAACGCTCCGATTAAACCATCAAAGCTCATATCTTCCATCTTTAATTCATAGCCTAGTTCTTCTGAAATAAGTGCTGCTAAATCTGCATCAAAACCGACAATGTCTCCATCTTCGTCAAACGATTCAAACGGCGGGAAATCAGCTGATGTACCAACTTTTAAAACTTTCTTACCATCGTCTCCCTCGCCACCTTCATCACTTCCACCACCACATGCTGCTAACAATCCAATTAATAATAAAGCCATTAAACTAACGAGTAAATTTCTTTTCATTTTCTTTCCTCCTATAAATTGTTTTGTTCATCAAATTCTTTTTTAATTCGTGCCAGTAATTGTTCATCTGTTATAACATCATAACCAGTTAAGGCCATTGATAATATACCATTTTTAATTGCTTCGTGTCCTGCTTTTGAAATCGTCGCTTTTGCAAATTCGCGTGTATGTTGAACTAAATCTGCATTTTTCAAACTAATATACGGATGAATAGCCGGAACGACTTGACTGACATTCCCCATATCAATTGATCCGTGATCAACAGGAGCTGTATGAATTGGTTCATCATCTACTGATTGTAAGTTTTTTGTAAATGCCTCAGACAATGCATGATTCGTCTTCATATCATCATAACTTAGTTCGTAATGAGAAATTTCCACTGTTGCACCTGTCATCAGCGCTGAACCTTCAGCAATTTGTTCAACTTGTTTCACAACTTTATCTAGACGCTTTCTTTCACTTGCACGTATATAAAAATGTGCACATGCTCGATCTGGAACGACATTCGCTGCTTTTCCACCTTCTGAAATAACCCCGTGAATCCTTACGTCAGACGGTAAATGTTCTCGCAATGCATTAATCCCATTAAACAATTGCAACACACCGTCTAATGCATTAATTCCTTCTTCAGGTGCAGCTGCTGCATGAGACGTCTTTCCTTTATATAAGTACTGAATCGCATCCATTGCTAGCGAACCACCACTCTCATAAGATTCACCACCAGGATGAACGATCATCGACACGTCAATGTCATCAAATATTCCTTGCTCACTCATCGGAACTTTTGCGCCGTTCGTTTCTTCTGCGGGTGTGCCAAGCACTACGACTGTTCCACCAATTTCATCGACAATTTTACTTAAAACGATACCAGCACCAATACTCATCGTACCAATCATATTGTGTCCACAGCCGTGGCCAACTTCTGGTAATGCATCATATTCAGCTAAATACGCAATTGTCGGTCCTCGCTTTTCACTCGTATAAGTCGCACGAAATGCAGTTGGACGGTCGACAAGACCTTTTTCTATGTTAAATTGATGCGCTTCTAAATAATTCGTTAAGCGTTCCATCGATTCAAATTCTTCATCACCAAGCTCTGGGTTTTCATATAGATGATCACTTATAGCAAGCAAATCATTCTCAACAAGTTTCAATTCTTCTGCCAAACGATTCTTCATAAAAACCACCCTTCGGTATAATAACTCATTTCTATGTATATTTATACCATGTTATTCATAAAAAGTATAGAGAAAAGCTTCCTTTTTATTATTAAAAGTATATTCTGCAAATTGTGTTAATTATGGACACTTATTGATTGCACTCAGCACTTCTCAGCTTTTTAATTCTTTTTAATACTAAAAATAATTTATTCATTAATTTATTCATTTTATACAACGCATATAAAAAAGAGCCCTAGTTCATTCACTAGGACTCTAGAATATTTTATTAATAGGCACGTGCCCAATAAACCATTTCTTTCGCAGCTTCCCCGCAACTGACACATGTCTCTGACACTTGCTCTTGTTCAAACGGGATACATCTTGACGTTGCTCCTGTTTTTTCTCGAATATCTTCCTCGCAAGTTTCTTCTCCACACCACATCGCTTGAATGAATCCACCTTTTTCAGATAAAACGTTAGCAAACTCATCCATTGACGTTACACGCGACGTCATCTCTTCACGATGAGCAACAGCTTGGTCAAATAGATTTTGTTGAACGTCACCAAGTAATTCAACGATACGCTCATTTAATTGAGTGAAAGGAACAGACTCCTTTTCCCCTGTATCACGTCGAACGAGCACAACTTGTTCGTTCTCGATATCTCGTGGCCCAATTTCTACACGAACTGGGTAGCCTTTCATTTCACTTTCATTAAACTTCCAACCAGGCATATTGTCACTCGCATCGATATCTACACGGACGACATCTTCTAATGACTCTTTTAAGTCATATGCTCGGTCAAGTACACCTTCTTTATGTTGTGCAATTGGAACGATCATCACTTGTGTCGGAGCAATTTTTGGTGGCATAATAAGTCCGCGGTTATCCCCGTGAACCATAATAAGTGCACCAATTAAACGCGTCGTAACTCCCCATGACGTTTGATGAACGAATTGGCGATCGCCATTTTCATCTAAGTAAGTAATGTCGAACACTTCAGCAAAACCTGTCCCGAAGTGATGTGACGTACCTGCTTGTAATGCGCGTCCATCATGCATTAAACTTTCAATCGTTAATGTATATTCAGCACCTGCAAATTTTTCTTTCTCAGTTTTCTTTCCTTTAATAACTGGCATTGCTAAATAATTTTCACATAAATCTGCATAAACGTTTAACATTTTCTCTGTTTCTTCAGCAGCTTCTTCATGTGAAGCATGCGCCGTATGACCTTCTTGCCAATGAAACTCTGATGAACGTAAAAATGGACGTGTCGTTTTTTCCCAACGCACAACGTTACTCCACTGGTTATACAGCATTGGTAAATCTCGGTAAGAATGAATATTATCAGAATAGTATTCACAGAAAAGCACTTCTGATGTCGGACGAACGACGAGTCTTTCAGCTAATTTTTCATCCCCAGCATGGGTTACCCACGCAACTTCTGGTGAGAAACCTTCCACATGGTCTTTCTCTTTCTGTAGTAAGCTTTCAGGAATTAAAAGTGGAAACGAAACATTTTTATGTCCTGTCGCTTTAATTTGATGGTCCAGTTCATCACGAATATTCTCCCATAAAGCAAATCCATATGGTTTTATGACCATTGTTCCTCGGACGACACCATAGTCGACTAAGTCTGCTTGTTTAACGACGTCTGTATACCACTGTCCGAAGTCATCTTCCATTGCTGTTACTTTTTCTACAAATTGTTTATTTTTACTCACAATCTAACACCTTCTCCAAAATTATTCGAGCCTATACAATAAAACTCCTCCATCTATAAAGATCGAGGTTTCACTATTTTTATATAAATCCATCATCATAATAATAACTATTTTATCTACTTAAATATATACTTCCACCGTTTTAAAGTCAAGAATCCGAGGTTTTGTGATTGAGTCAAGTATTTGTGGGTACCTAATAAATATGTTCAAAATAACATCTTTTGTATAGATTATTTTTATTAAATGATTTTTTAATCACCTCAGGTGATATATACTTCACTTTCGCGGGTAATCGTTTCAGAAATATACTACGCTTGCCGCGGGACGACCTCAACTTCTAGAACCTCCACTATCGTGTCGATTCTAGGGATTTTCGGATACGTGTAATGAAATAGGTTAGCACCTATCTCATTACCTTCCCGCAGGCGTCTTTCGTATATTTCTTTCACTTAAACTGTTGGAAGCTTTGCGCATTTTTTTAGTCGTTTTTTCTCTGTCTAGGTATATTTCATCTGCTCATTTAAATAAATACGTCAACTTGAAGCCGTTTAAAGCTAAGTTAATAACTAGAGCCTCTTAATCCCTTTAAGGCATAAACAACAGGTTGCCGAACCGTTTGGTTCAGATATGAAATATTATTACGCCTTGATTCAGTCACTTATTTAGCAAATCGTTCTACAAAGTGTTTAGGTGACTTTTCTTGGACGTTATCTAGATGACTGATCGTTAAATCTCCTTGTAATGTTTAGATATCTTTTTCATCCATTAATGCAACCATAACGTTAATAAACTTAGTAATTTCCTTCACTTGTAATCTATCCCGATATTCTTCGTGTGTAAATTAAGTTGAACGAAAGAAATGTACGGAGACGTCTAACGGGAGTAGCCGTCTCCGAAAATCCCTCATACCGACACACCAGTGGAGGGATTAGAAGTTGATGGTGCGAAGAATGCACTTCAATTCTTCGTGGACAAGCGAAGTACATTTCTGAAGTGAAAACTTTACACAATAAATAGGACATAGTCCCACAAACATTTTACTCATACAGGTTTTGTCTGTTAATTTACGTTATAATGAATGTATCTTCAGTATCAACTAATAGGAGGAGAAGTCATTGTTAACTGATTATCATGTACATATGGCAGAAACAGGGGATTTTACAGTTGATTACTACAAAGAGTATTTAGAAGCTGCACAGAAAAAAGGGATTAGTGAGTTAGGTATTTCTGAGCACGCTTATTTCTTTTATGAAACGAAGCACATCTTATCAAATCCATGGGTCGACAATCGACGACACCTTGATTTCGCGACCTATCAAACGTTTTTTGATAACGTCCGAGCAGCTGGTCTACCGATTAAAATGGGAATCGAAATGGACTATACACCTGGTAAAGAGAAGGAAATGGAAACATTTATTAATGAGCATCCATTTGATTACGTCATTGGCTCTGTTCATTGGATCGGTGACTGGGGAATTGATTTAGATATTTATAAAGAAGAATATGAAAAAAGAGATATTAATGAAGCGTATGAACAATATTTCGATCAAATCATTACACTTGCTGAATCGAAGCTTTTTGATTTTATCGGACATATTGACTTAATTAAGATTTTCTCTTATCGTCCGGCCGATGAGGCGTTTGTTGAACAACAATACGACCGAGTCGTTAAAGCACTGCAACAATCAGAAACGTGTATTGAAATTAGTACAGCAGGATTACGAAAACCTGTCGGAGAAATATATCCAACGAAACAATTGTTACAAAAGTGCTTTGATGCGGGTGTCGGCATAGTCATTTCTTCAGACGCTCACATGCCAAAACATATTGGACACGCGTTTGATGACGCAATTTCACTCGCTCGTTCTGTCGGCTATACGGACATTCAAACATTTACGAATAGAAAAAGAACGGCGCATCCACTAAGAGATGAAGCAAAGTAATGACACATATAAACAATAAAATATCCTGTCGCTTTTAAAGGACAGGATATTTTTTTACGTGCGCGCATTTCATTTATTTTAAGTGAATCGTTTTTGCATGGTAAATATCTTCAAAATCTAACAATGCTTCGACATTCACTTCTTCTGTTGGCTTATCAATTGTTAACATCA
>Ga0079226_10000219_pt1 | contig 38076 bp, 32 predicted proteins | sample Poulit2014_FD_76345 | JGI IMG/M metagenome (GOLD analysis project Ga0079226, IMG submission 76345) | Agricultural soil microbial communities from Georgia to study Nitrogen management - Poultry litter 2014 | ecosystem: Environmental > Terrestrial > Soil > Agricultural land | place: USA: Georgia...
CGTCTTTGGTCATCGGCAGCATCTGAAGCTAAACGAATCCCTGGAGTGACACAAAGGAAGCTCTCGCGCGTATTTTCTTTAACCATTTTTGCTTCAAGTGCAGAGCAAACAACACCATCAAGACCGGAGTTATTGGTCATTTTACTATAATGAATGACCGATTCTAAAAGGCTTGTTTGGATATTTTGCTCTTGTTGCATCTCTTGCTCGCTCATACTGGTTAATTGTGTAACGGCAATTAAACGAGGGCGTTTTGAGTTACCACTACCAATTTCTAAACCTTCGAGCGCTTCTTCCATCATGCGTTTGCCACCGGCAGCGTGAACGTTCACCATATCTACGCCCATTTTCGCAAGTCCGATCATTGCACTTTTGACGGTATTAGGAATGTCGTAAAGCTTCAAGTCTAGGAATACTTCATAGCCTCTTGCTTTTAAGGTTTCTACTAACATCGGACCTTCATTGTAGAAAAGTTCCATGCCGATCTTAATATAGAGCTCTTCTTCTCTTGGCATCATTTCCAAAAATGCCTTGGTTTCAAGGTAGTTTGGAAAGTCGAGTGCAATAATTGGTTTTGTCATTATTTATTCTACTTTTATTTTTTCCAAAAAAAAACCGACTAGTGTCGGTTATTCATTAAATAAAAAGAATCGCGGTAAGGTGATGTTTTTACATATCTCATAGCGTTTCTCCTTATTGTGCATTTTTTATGTTCTCAAAAATTTGCAATATTTTAGCATTCGAAAAGCAGAATAGGAAATATTATTTTCTTGTAAGATTGTGGATAAGTTTGTGAGTAACTTAGAGGATAATTCTGTGGAATAACTCTGAATATTTTATTCATTAACAGCTCACTCTTGAAAATGCCGGCATTGATGCTCGGAGAGCATGTCAGTTATCTATTCATACTTAATACATAGGCGCTGTTGAGAGAATCTTCTCAACACATTGTCCAGGAGAGAGCAATGCCGTATCAAGTATCAGATGCGGCCGATCCCAAGATTCATAAGGGCGATGTAAAATAGCATCCCATGTTGGGTTTACTAATCCTGAGATATCACTCGTGCGCTGCTTTACCCGATTTTCATGCTGCTGTCGGTCTGAACAATAAATCTCTATTTCTAAATAAGATATGAAAAAGCGCTTCTTTTTAGGAAAAGATCTGCAATCTTTGCAATTTTTTTAATCATTTTTTGAAATTTTTATAGAAGAATTTTAGAAAATGAATAGAAAAAGCGATGTTTTACCGAGAATGCTTGAATATTTTTTTGTTTATCTTATTGATTTTAAGGTTGTTTTTGAAAAAACAAATAATTTTTTCAAAAAGAGTAGACAAATGAAATGGGATAACTAACAATAATTGTTCTCAACAGATATTAAAGATCAATTGAGAACTGAAACATTGGGTGATACACTTCATTAATCGCGATGATAGTAATTATGATTATCATTTGCTTTAAATGAAAATAAGTATATAACAAAACCGATAATGAATTGTCGATTTAAAAACATTTTGATTAAAGAGAGAGCTTTGATGAAAACTTTATTAAAACGTAGCATGCTTGTATTACCTCTTATGATGAGTTTATCTTTGGCAAATCCAGCTGAATCAGCGAGTGGTGTTGTGATGGACTTTGGTGCAGTTGATACTTTAGTCGTACTTGATAAAACAAATGCTATTACGGCATTGCCGATGAAGAATCTTCCAAAATATTTAGGAAATATCGATACGGCAAACATGAAAGATGGCGGCGGCATGAAAGATCCTAATGTGGAACTTTATGCAGAGATTAAGCCTGGGTTTATCGTGATCTCTCCTCGTCTTGGTGGTCGAGTAGAAGAGCTCTCTAAATATGCGCCTGTTTTAAACTTTACGGCAAATGCAGATGATTATTACGCATCTGTACAGAAGAATATTGTTGAGCTTGGTAAGTTGATTGATGCTGAAGATCAAGCGAATAAAGCGCTAAAAGAATTAGATCAAAAACTAACAGCGATTCAAAAAGAGATTGCACAAAGCGATAAACGTGCATTAGTGATGATGCATAACGCAGGCAATACTTTTGCAGCCTCAGAAAGTGGTCGTGGCCAATTCGTTCATGAATTTATGGGCGTAAAGAAAGCGGATAATGATCCTCAAGAGCGTCAAGCGATCGATGCAGAATATCTTAACAAGGTTCAACCAGATGTTCTCTATATCGTGGATAGAAGTTCAGCAATTGGTCAGGATCCGTTAGATGTTGCGGTATTTACAAAAGAAGTTGTTTCGAATGCAAAAACCAAAGATGGGAAAGAGATCAACGTTGTTTATCTTGATCCAACACTTTGGTACTTATCAGGTAATGGCTTGATGAGTATGGAAATTCAAGCAAAAGAAGTTCTTGAAGGACTCAAATAAGAAGACTTGGATTTACCTTAAATTTTCACACAATTATGTTGTTATTTTAGTAGTTTCTGCTCTTGGCCCTGACTTTTAGAAATAAAAATTTGTTGACTTCCTCCAAAAACCATGCAAATTATATCCTAAGAATTTCTAAAAGATCAGGGTTCTTTTTTTGTCCTGATTCCCAAAGCTTCATGACAAAAAAAGAACTTATGTAGTGGATCTATCAATGCTTTTAGCGCATTGCACTATCTTCCGATCTTTGGAATTCTCAATAAAATAGTGATTAGAGAATTCACTTGTTTTGTTTATCCATATTTATTAGGAACTTTTCCATGATTGCAATTGCATCAATTCGCATTATTCGTCGTTGGTGGTTACGCGCATTATTGAGCGGGCAATCACTGTACTTGAGTGGAAAATAGAAAAGTAAAACAGTGACTAGAAATGAAGAGCCCGCAATATGCGGGCTTTTTTTTCACCCTAATTATTGCGGCAATATGAGAAGAGAGGGGAAAAATGTCAGAAGTTGTATTTAAAAGGTCAGAGATTTTTACGATTAGCCGTGAAATTAGCATCGATTTTGAGCCATTCAAGCTGTTTAAAGCAATTATGCAACATGAACAAAAATTGCATGGCATGCTATTTGAGTCCGCAAGAACGGATGATCAAAGTGCTTTAAAAAGTATGTTAATCACAAAAGTATCTTTAAGAATTACCGCCCTTAAAGATGTGGTCACGGTAACGGCTACGACGTTAATAGGGCAATATTTATTATCATTTTTAAAAAATAGTCTCGCAACGGAGCTGATTGTGGATGAAGCGAAGGAAGCACAGTTCTATTTTAGGAATGATAAAACGCGTTATCCCCGTGGTGTATTAACGATTTTAGATCCCCTTTTAAGCCTGAAAAATCCAGAGTTTGATCCTTTTATTGGCGGCTTATTTGGCTATGATTTGGTTGGTGAGTTTTATGAAGTGCCGGTGCCGGAGAAGAATCGAGAACGCGATTTATGTCTCTATTTTGCAGAAGAGATGATCGTGTTAGATCATAAAGCGCAAATGGCTACTTATGAACATCTCTATTTAGATGCAATGATGGCATCGAGAATGGATGCTTATCGTTCATTCAATCAGCAAGCTGAGGCTTATCAAGTTTTGGTTCATCGACTCAATCGTGAAACAGAAACTTCTCTCCCCACAATATCCCCAGAGTTATCCACAAGCGCTGTGACTGATCAGGAAACTGTGGGTATCGATAAATTATCCCTATCTCATCGACAAGCTTCTCCGCAATCTTATCAACAAAGTTATCCACAGCTTGAGATTCAAGCGCCGATCGTTAGCGATCAAAATGGTGTAAATGTACCGGATAGTCAGGGATTTAAAAAGGCGGTTTATCAATTTATTGAGCAAATCAATGCCGGTAAACTCTTACAGATCGTGCCATCACGGGCATTTACATTGCCTTGCTCAGATCCTTTCGCTAGTTATCAAACGCTAAAAGAAGCTTATCCTAGCCCTTATCTCTTCTATCTTCATGATGAAGACTTCACGTTGTTTGGTGCTTCTCCAGAATCGGCTTTGAAATACTCTCCTGAAAATAGAGAGTTAGAGCTCTATCCGATTGCCGGCACGAAGAAGCGTGGCATGATAGATGGGGAGATTGATACAGAATTAGATTTAGCGATGGAAATCACTTTAAAAGCGGATAAAAAGGAAGTCTCCGAGCATATGATGTTGGTTGATCTTGCAAAGGAAGATCTTTTACAGATTTCCGAGCCAGATTCTGTACATGTGAAAGATCTCATGAAGATTGATCGTTATCGTTATGTGATGCATTTGGTATCTCGCGTTGCCGGGAAATTGAAAGCGGGTTTATCGCCGATAGATGCTTATTTAGCGGTGATGAATATGGGAACATTAACCGGTGCACCAAAGGTTTATGCGATGGAAGAAATCTATCGTTATGAAACAGAAGCGCGTGGCAGTTACGGCGGTGCGATTGGTTATATTCAAGGAACTCTGTATGGCGATCGTTTTGATAGCGCAATTGTGATTCGTTCTGCTTATGTGAAAAATGGGATCGCAAAAGTTCAAGCAGGTGCCGGTATCGTTGCAGATTCTATTGCCGATAGCGAAGTGGAAGAGACGGAGAATAAAGCCAGTAGTGTTGTGATGGCAATTCTAAAATCCCAGCCACGAGTATCGTCATCGGAATTGGCATGAGAGAAGACTAATCGTATTTCTAATAACGATAAATGTTAAAAAATGTGAGTAATAAGATGAAGTGCTTTAAGAGCGGTTCTTAAACTATTTCATGATGTTTAATTTGTGAATATCAATCATTAAAGGAGTGTTTTAATGCAGGCATTAATCCGTCTGAGTCAATTTGTGGGGAAAACCTTTGCATTATGGGTTTTACTATTTGCTAGCATGGCTTTTGTCGCGCCGGAAACATTTAAGGTGATCGGACCTTATGTCCCTTGGTTACTAGGCATTGTGATGCTCGGAATGGGGATGACATTAACAGTTGCCGATTTTAGTGAGATTATCAAACACCCTAAAGCCGTGGTTTTAGGAGTGGTTGCACAGTTTGTGATTATGCCACTATTAGCATTTGGATTATCGATGCTCTTCTCTTTGCCTCCGGCTATTGCCGTGGGCGTGATCTTAGTCGGTTCTTGTCCCGGCGGAACAGCATCAAATGTAATGACCTATCTTGCCAAAGGAAATGTTGCATTATCAGTGGCTTGTACCTCAGTTTCGACTTTATTAGCACCTTTATTAACGCCGATAGTCTTTTATCTATTAGCTAGCCAGTGGATCGATATTTCACCCAGCGCGATGTTTGTTTCCGTATTGAAGATGGTGTTATTACCGATTGCTTTAGGCGTTATCTTACGGATGATCTTTAAAACATCGATTATGAAAGCGACAGGAGTTTTACCATTAGTTTCTGTAATAGCAATTGTACTGATTGTTGCTGCCGTTGTGAGTGGCAGTAAACAGTCAATTATTGAATCTGGGTTATTAATCTTTGGTGTTGTGATTTTACATAATGGTTTGGGATATTTGTTAGGTTTCTGGGCGGCAAAATTTTTAAAATTGGATGATAGTGATGCAAAAGCCGTTTCTATAGAAGTAGGAATGCAAAATTCAGGATTAGGAGTAGCATTAGCGAAGACGCATTTTGCTTTAGATCCAGTGACTGCTGTTCCAAGTGCTATTTTTAGTTTTTGGCACAATATTTCAGGGCCTTTATTGGCAACTTATTGGTCTTCTAAAGCACGAAAATCAGAGAAGATAGATCGCGAATCATAAAATAAAAGTACTTCAATACGTTAGGTTTAAGCTGATGCATTTGCATCAGCTTTTTTTGTGTTAAAACTATACAAATCATCGCTTTTAATGATAAATTAATAAGCAAAATTGGTCGGTATCGAATATTTATCAGACAAAAGAATGATGACTGATTGTCATCATTCGCCTTGTTAAAGGATTTCTTCATCGGTTGTATGAACCCTATAGAAGAGCATTATTGAATATTGAGAATCTTGCTAATCATCAGTAATGATCGGTGATCTTGTACGAATGATGATTGAAACTATTTTTGAGAGTATGACTTTTGAAGATAGTTTTTGAAAAGTTCTAAAAAAGGAGAAATATTTTGGTGATGGAAGATCATAAAAATAGATATTTAACTAAAAGAAGAACAATAAAACACCACCTATCTCTTTTTGAGATGCTTGAGTAGGTGTTGGATTATAAGATAATAAAAAATCATTAAGTCTATTTTAGAGATATCATTAAAGAATATACAACGCCGGTTGAAATGTGATAAATGATCATTTCGAACAGATGAAATAGATTAATAAAGGTTCTCTATGCAAAAGATATATTCTGAAACGTTATCGCTCGATCAGATGGCGCGGGAAAAATATGGATTATCTGAAGAGATCATGATGGAAAATGCGGCGAATGCTGTCGTAAGCTTTATTCGTTCTTTGCCTATGGGGAGAGCGCCGGAATCTCCCCTTCAATCTGTGATCATTTTTTGTGGTCCAGGCAATAATGGGGCTGATGGTTATGCGATAGCGAGAATGTTACAAGCGGATTTTAAGGTCACTGTCGCTGTTGTGTTTCCTGCGAAGAGCGATTTGGCAAAATTACAGAAACTACGGGCAGAAAAGGTTGGTGTATCCATTATCTCTATGGATATCAATGAGGTAAATACTTTTTCCTTTGATGCCGACATCTATATTGATGCTATTTTAGGAGCATCACAGCAGGGTGAATTAGCCAGTTCGTTGCAAGAATTGATTTCGCAGATCAATCAAGCTCAAGGGATTAAGATCGCAGTAGATCTCCCCACAGGCATGGGAAATTCCGCTTTTATTGCTGATTACACTGTGACGATGGGCGCTTTGAAAGAATCTTTCTATTTAGATTTGATGAAGGATCGTGTGGGAAAGATTCAAGTGGCGAATTTAGGAATTGCGCGCCAATTATATGAAACTGAAACGACGACTTATCTTCTAGAAGCATTGGATCTTAGGCTACCTTTGCGAACACAAAGAGATACACATAAAGGCTCTTTTGGATTTGCGACGATTATCAAGGGGGAACAAGCAGGAGCCAGCTTGTTATCCGCGAAAGCAGCTATGCGTTTTGGTGCCGGTATTACGGCGTTAGTGGGAGAGGGCGATAAGCCGTTAGAAATAATGCAAATGCCGGAAATATCTTCGAAAACAACGGCGATTGCAGCGGGAATGGGATTGGGAAAACAACCCATTAATTTGCTGGAGATTGCGCGATATCCTTTGGTATTAGATGCCGATCTCCTCGGATTGCCGGAGATATTGCCTTTATTGGAAGAAAAAGCAGATTGTATTGTAACGCCGCACCCTCAGGAATTTTGCCGTTTACTACAATCCGCCGGCATGGGAGAGTATTCCGTTACAGATGTGCAGCGACAAAGATTGACGCTAGCTCGCCAGTTTTCACAAGCCTTTCGAGCAGTTTTAGTTTTAAAAGGAGCGAATACCATTATTGCGCAAAATGGCATGTTATATATTTGTGATTTAGGAACGGCACATTTAGCAAAAGGTGGCAGTGGAGATGTGTTAGCCGGCATGATGGTGGCGTTATTAGCGCAAGGTTATTCCGCATTAACGGCAGCAACGCAAGCGGTTTTAGCACATGCGATTGCGGCTAAAAATTTAAAAATTCATGATTATGCGATGACACCTTTGGATTTGATCGAAGCATTAAAGGATTTAAAATAATTAAGAAATTATCAGTTTTAACATGATCATCTAAAACTGATGTCACGTTATTTTTGCGAGAATGAGCGTTGTTAATCTGTATTAATCATAATGTATATCAATATTTTCCTGAATAAAGCATGAATCTTTAATGATCATAAGAGAATCGATTCAATTAATGAATTTACTTATATTTATATATATTTAAAAATATTATAATGAAAGAAATCCTTGTTCCTTAACACCAATTTGGAGTTGCATATGTCGAAGAAAAAAGTGGCGCGTATTGTGGTTGAAGCTTTGGAAAATTATGGCGTGAAGCGTTGTTATGGCGTTGTGGGTGATACGCTGAATGATGTCACCGATGCAATGCGTCATCATAGTCAAATCGAATGGGTCCATATGCGTCATGAGGAAGCAGGGGGCTTTGCTGCCGGTGCTGAATCCTTTATGACAAAGAATTTAACAGCATGTGCCGGTTCTTGTGGCCCGGGCAGTTTACATTTTATTAATGGTTTATTTGAAAGTCATCGTAATGGTGCACCGGTGGTATTAATTGCCAGCCAATTACCGACCGATGTTTTAGGCACGAATTTCCCGCAAGAAGTGGATTACAAACCGATCTATCAAAATTGCTCGGTATTTTGTGAAGAAGTGACCAATCCCCATGAAGCAAAACGTATTGTGATGAGCGCATGCCAGGCAGCATTGAGTGAAAATGGCGTTGCGGTAGTGATTTTGCCATCGGATATTAGTGCGACTGAAGTGGAAGATTTGCCAATCATGCAACAATACCAACCAAAAGCGCCATTGGTAAGACCGGTAGACGACGAAATTAGAGCAATTGCTGAAATTCTGAATAGCGGTAAAAAGGTCGGTATTTTTGCCGGTGCAGGTTGCGAAGGTGCGCATGCTGAGTTAATGCAACTCTGTGAAACATTAAAATCCCCGATTGCGCATACCTCTCGCGCGAAAGACTTTGTAGAAGGCAATAATCCTTATAATGTGGGAATGACGGGAATGCTCGGTGTGAAATCGGGCTATGAGATGATTCAAGATTGCGATACGTTGCTGATTTTAGGCGCGGATTTTGCTTGGTCACAGTTCTATCCTAAAAATGCTAAGATTATTCAAGTGGATTTAGATCCGAAAAAATTAGGTTTACGTCATACGATTGAATTAGGTGTGATCGGTAATATTCGGGATACGGTGACCGCACTTTTACCGCATTTAACGCCGAAAACAGAAACCGCATTTTTAGATAAATATGTGGCAATGCATCAATCAGCAATGGCGAAATTAGATGAAAAAGCGGTTGCCGATAGAGAAGGTTTGATTCATCCGCAATATTTAGCGGAGCTTTTAAGTCAACATGCGACCGAAGATGCGATGATTACCGGCGATACCGGATCGGCAATGGCATGGGTTTTACGTCATTTTCAGACAAATGGTCAGCGCCGCACATTGTTATCGATGAAGCATGGCACGATGGCCAATGCAATGCCGCAAGCGATCGGTTTACAGAAAGCATATCCTAATCGCCAAGTGATTTCGATGTCCGGCGATGGGGGATTAGCGATGTTAATGGGCGATCTCTTAACGCTGGTGCAAGAGAAATTGCCGGTGAAAGTGGTTGTTTTAAATAATGGCACGCTCGATTTCGTGGAGCTGGAGATGAAGGCGGAGGGATTAGTCAATAGTTATACCGATCTGCATAATCCTGATTTTGGTAAAGTTGCTGAAGCTGTCGGGATGAAAGGCTTTACCGTGAAGGGTTCTCATGAACTAGAAGGCGTTTTAAAAGACTTTTTAAACTGCGATGGTCCGGCATTATTAGATGTACATGTGAGCCGATTAGAGCTTGTTTGGCCGCCACATACAGAGTTTAGTAACTATAAAAATATGGCGTTATATGGCACTAAAGCTATTTTAGGCGGAGAAGGGCATACCTTCTTTGAGATGTTGAAAGATAACTTTTTGAAGAAATAACAGAGATCTTGAGAATAGTTTCTAGAAAATATTGATGAAATGCTGATCCTCTCGAATTGTCGAGAAGTTCGGCATTTTTTCGAATGAAAGAAACAGATGCATAATCGAAAGGAAGCAATATGGCGAAGAAAAAAGTAGCACAAATAGTGGTCGAAGCTTTAGAAAACTTTGGGGTGAAGCGTTGTTATGGCGTTGTGGGTGATACGTTGAATGATGTCACTGATGCGATGCGCCATCATAGTGATATTGAGTGGGTGCATGTACGACACGAAGAAGTTGGCGGATTTGCTGCCGGTGCTGAATCCTTTATGACGAAGAATTTAACGGCATGTGCCGGTTCTTGTGGACCGGGCAGTTTACATTTTATTAACGGTTTATTTGAAAGTCATCGTAATGGTGCGCCAGTGGTATTAATCGCCAGCCAATTACCGACTGATGTTTTAGGCACGAATTTCCCGCAAGAAGTGGATTATAAACCGATCTATCAAGGTTGCTCGGTATTTTGTGAAGAAGTGACCAATCCCCATGAAGCAAAACGCATTGTAATGAGTGCTTGTCAGGCGGCATTGACGGAAAAAGGCGTTGCGGTGGTGATTTTGCCATCAGATATTAGCGGGGCGGAAGTAGAAGATTTGCCGATCATGCAGCAATATCAGCCGAAAGCACCGCTAGTGAGACCGATTGATAGTGAACTTTTGAAGATGGCGGAGATCCTCAATAGTGGCAAAAAAGTGGGGATTTATGCCGGCGCGGGTTGTGAAGGTGCGCATGCTGAGTTAATGCAACTCTGTGAAACATTAAAAGCCCCGATTGCGCATACTTCTCGCGGCAAGGATTTTGTCGAAGGTAATAACCCTTATAATGTGGGAATGACCGGAATGATGGGTATTAAGTCGGCTTATGAGATGATTGAGCATTGCGATACGCTACTTATTTTAGGGGCGGATTTTGCTTGGTCACAGTTCTACCCTAAAAATGCGAAGATTATCCAAGTAGATATTGATGCGAAGAAACTCGGCATTCGCCATGCCATTGAACTCGGTGTAATTGGGCATATTCAGGAAACGCTCATCACATTATTACCTTATCTGAAACCGAAAACTTCGACTGAATTCTTAGATAAATATGTGGCATTGCATCAAGAATGTATGCAGAAGCTTGATAAGAAAGCGGTTGCGGATAGTGAAGGATTAATTCATCCGCAATACTTGGTGGAGCTATTGAACGAATACGCGGAGAAAGATGCATTGGCGACCGCAGATGGAGGATCATCAACGGTTTGGTTATTACGCCACTTTCAAACGCATGGTACGCGCCGAACCTTAATTTCGTTAAAGCATGGCACGATGGCCAATGCGATGCCGCAAGCGATTGGTCTGCAGAAAGCCTATCCAAATCGTCAGGTGATTTCACTCTCTGGTGACGGCGGATTAACAATGTTGATGGGTGATCTCTTAACGCTGGTGCAAGAGAAATTGCCGGTAAAAGTCGTTATTGTTAATAATGGCGCGTTAGATTTTGTGGAACTGGAGATGAAAGCTGATGGGTTAGTCAATAGCTATACGGATCTGCATAATCCCGATTTTGCCAAGATGGCAGATGCCATTGGTATGAAAGGTTTTTCGGCGAAAGGTTCACATGAATTAGAAGATGCTGTGAAAGATTTTCTAGCATATGAAGGTCCGGCGATTTTAGATGTGCATACCAGCCGTTTAGAATTGATTTTCCCGCCCCATGCAACGCCCTCTAATTTTGAAAATATGTCGCTATATGCGGCAAAGGCCATCATTGGCGGTGAAGGCGGTACTTTCTTTAAGATGCTAAAAGATAACTTTTTATCGTGAAATCGACTTAAAATTATCTGATTCAAGATACTATTTAAAAGTCGATGCATAGCTGGAGAGAATGGTTGCACACTTTTTAGCAATCCCGCGCTAGCAGTCATAAAATCTTTTTTAAACCCAAATTACTATAAAGAAATAGATCATAGATTGTTGATCTTGTGACAAAAGAGAAGCCGCTCATAAGAGCGGCTTTTGCATTTATTGAAGCGTGAAAATTAGGCCGGACCTAATGGTAGTCCTAATGAGTAGTAGATGAGGAACATTGCGCTCCACATTGTGATTAAGATAATAGAGTAAGGGAACATGATTGAGAGGAATGTCCCAAATCTCACTTTAGCATTATATTGCGCGATAAGTGCCAAAACCATTGGTAAATAGGGGTTTGTCGGTGAAATGATATTGGTTGTTGAATCCCCAATTCGATAAGCCATCTGAATCGCATCAGGATCGATACCAAGTAGCATCAAAAGTGGTACAAAAACAGGAGCCATCATTGCCCATTGTGCCGATCCGCTAAAGACGATGAGATTAATAAAGCCTGCTAAGATGATTAATGCACCGAGCATTACAACATTAGGAAGTTGCACGCTTGAGAGGAAATCTGCGCCAGAAACCGCAAGCCAAACGGAGAGGTTTGTCCAGTTAAACCAACCGATAAATTGTGCAATAAAAAAGACGAGTACAATATATCCACCCACATTTTTTAAGGCGCTTGTCATGAGATTTGGGAGATCATCAAATGTTTTAATCGCACCAGAAAATACGCCAAAGACAATGGAACAGCTGATGAAGAACGTCATGATAATCGGAATCATACCGCTTAAGAATGGTGAAGGTACTAATCCTCCATCAGGACCACGTAACGGTGAGTTTTCAGGATAGATCGTAACAATCAGGAGCAAGATAAAAGCAACAGCAAATCCGGCAGTGATCTTTAATGCTCTTTTATCTTGTGCAGAAACACTATATTTTTGACTCTCTGTTTCTGCATGACCCGCAAAATCTTGTTCGACAGGGAATCTTGGCTCGATAATTTTCTCGGTAATCCATGTACCAACGATTGTTAGAAATGGTACCGATAACAGCATAAAATACCAGTTTGCAGCTGGTGTAATAGGCTCGCCGCCAACGGTAATAGAGGCTTCATTCGTGACACCAGAGAGTAAAACATCGGTGCCGGCAATAAAGATATTTGCCGTGAACCCCGCCGCAACGGCTACAAATCCGGCACAAACACCAATGACAGGATTTCGCTTTGTTGCGGCAAAAATGATACCTGCAAGTGGAGGAACTAAAACGAAAGCGGCATCCGAAGCAAGATTACCAACAATTCCCACTAAAAAGATCGATGCAGTGACAAAACGGCGCGGCGCATTGAGCAGTAAGGATTTTATTGCCGCATCCGCTAGTCCTACTTCTTGCACAAGTCCTACGGCAATCATCATACAAAGTACTAACCCTAAAGGTTTAAAGTTAATAAAGTTACTAACGGTTGATTGCAAAATATAGACCAAACCATCGCCGCTAATCAGATTTTTGATGGGCACTATTTCGTTAGAAACAGGATGAGTAATGCTTGATCCCATCATACTCATAATGGCGGAAATCACGGCAATAATGCCGCAAAGGATAATAAAAAGGTAAAGTGGATTGGGAATTTTATTGCCAATCGCCTCTATTCGGTCAAACCAAGATTTTTTTTGCATAAAAAAGCTCCTCCTAGCCATAAAAAAGGCTTCAGATAGGCGACAAAGAAGACATCCTTTTGTCGCAGGATTAAAGGGGGATTATGAATGGGTGGAAAAAGAGATCGATTAGAGCAAGAGGATCTTAAGGATCATTAGAATCTTTAATCGATCATGAATCTTCCGAGTGTTATTCCTTCTTAAGAATAAGCATGGATTGTTTCGACAAAGAAACTGGCGCCTAATGGCAATATTGAATCGTTAAAATCATAATGGCTATTGTGTAAACCAATGTCATGATGATGTTCACGATCGCTATTACCGATAAAGAGATAGCAGCCAGGAACGCGTTCTAAGAAGAATGCAAAATCCTCGCTGGTCATCTGCTCTGATACATTTAGGACATTTTCTTTGCCGACAAGTGATTGCGCAACGTGAGTGGCAATATCTGTTTCGGTAACACTATTAACAGTGACAGGATGGCTAATTGGTCCTAATTTAAATGTTGCGCTCATGCCAAAAGCGGCGGCCATATTGAGTGTTAATGTCTCTAATTTCTGAATAATATCGGCTCTAACCGCTTCGTTATGGGTTCTGAGCGTGCCAGCCATTTCGGCAGAATCGGCAATGGCATTGGTAGTTTCTCCACAGTGAAGCTGTGTAATTGCTACAACAATCGGTGATGTAGGATCAATTGTACGAGCGACTAAACCTTGAATCCCTTGATAAATATGGGTCGCAACAAGTAGAGGATCTTGTGTATTATGCGGCTGTGCAGCATGCCCACTTTTACCCGTAACGGTGATAAAGATGCGGTCGGAACTTGCCATAATACTGCCAGATTTGATCGCAAATTTGCCGGCAGCTAAGGTGGGCCAGTTGTGCATTGCATAGATTGCATCAAGCGGATAACGCTCAAGGACTCTCTCTTTAACAACCATCGCTTCTGCACCGCCGCGGCCTTCTTCTGCAGGTTGGAAAAAGAGCACGACTTTGCCAGAAAAATCACGATAAGTGGCGAGATATTTTGCAGCCATTAAGAGCATGGTTGTATGTCCATCGTGGCCACAAGCGTGCATTTTGCCAACAAGGGTAGATTTATGTTTGAAGGTATTTTCTTCTGTAATCGGTAGTGCGTCAATATCTGCTCGAAGCCCAATGGTTTTCCCCGGTTTATTACCTGCAATCGTGGCAATGACACCAGTTTTAGCAAAAGAGGTATCGATGCTATCTACGCCGTAAGATTGTAAGAGTTCTACGACTTTTTGCTGGGTATGTTGTTCTTCAAATCCTAATTCAGGATGTTGATGAATTGATTGTCGAATTGCTTGAGCTTCTTCTATCCATGTTTGCAGAATCTCTAAAGAGCGCATTGTTCTATCCTCATTTAATAGTCGGTTTTTATTGGAACTTTTTATTATCATCCTTGAATTTATAATGAATCATTCGCTTGTGCAAGTTCAAAAATTAGCGAACCAAATTGATTGGCGCCGATTTGAATACTCTCTTTTGTACTAAACTCTAACGGATTGTGGCTAATTCCTTGAATACTAGGAATAAAAAGCATCACCGTTTTGGCGATTTCCGCCATAAATGCCGCATCGTGTCCGGCTCCGCTAGGCATTCGCTTGCTGCTGATATTGCGTCTATTAGCAAGCGATTCACACAGATCCACTAATGCTGGATCTAATGTAACTGGTGCTGTTTGACTGATGATCTCCATCGTAACTTGTTCGGCCTTGTGAGATAACTTGGTAAGCATCGCTTCCATCTGTTGGCGAAACAGCTCGGCGTATTGATTATCAGTGGTGCGAATATCAAGAATCAATTCGCAGCTTCCAGGTACGACATTAATTGCATTGGGAAAGTTACTGATTTTGCCACATGTTGCCACAAAGTAGTGCTGTGATCGTGCCGCCTCTTCCGCAATTTGATCGGCGATCTGCTGCGTTTTAACAATCGCTTGTGCTGCCATGACTAGAGCATCTTGGCGTAGACTCATAGGTGTTGTACCGGAATGATTACAAGTTCCTTCGAAGGTCATTTTTAAACGCGTGATGCCGACAATATGTGTCACAATGCCGATATCAAGTTGTGCTGTTTCTAATACTGGACCTTGTTCAATATGGAGTTCCACAAAGATATCTTGCTGATTGTTGATTAAGGTTGGTAATGGTTGAGATAGATCAGCGCCCATTCTCATCATCGCTTGTGCTAAGGTCTCGTTCGTTTTAGGGTGAGGCAATGCGAGATGCTCTGCGGTTAAATTTCCTGTAAGCGCCCGACTACCGATACAAGAAATCCCCCAATCTGTGGTCTCTTCTGCCAAAAAATCAATCAATTCTAAAGTTTTGTAGGGTTTGATCTGATTTTCGACAAAATAGCGTAATACTTCTAAGCCTACAACAACACCTAAAATACCATCATAAGCGCCGCCTGCTGGTACCGTATCGCTGTGTGATCCAAAATAGATACGACTTTCTGACGCGCCTTGTAAGGTCGCGCGTAGATTGCCCGCTGAGTCAATAAAAGGCGTTAAACCGATATTTTTAAGCTCATTCATCAACCATTGACGACCTTCAAGATAGCGTTCTGTAAAGGCTCTTCTTGTAAAAGGGAGATCGGGATCAGTGATCGATTTTAAGCGATCGAGGCTGTTTATAATTCGCGTTATGTTTAACATCTATTGAGTGCTCCTGATCATCTGCTATAAGGTGTTTTGTGATCAATTGTAAGTATTTGTTGTTATTTTTTAACGGTATTTGAGGCAGAAGGGAAATAAAAAAAATAAAAAAAGGTTTCATATAACTGAAACCTTTTTGAATGTAATCCCTTTTTTAGCAGTGCGAAACGCGATTAACGAGTGCAAAAGGGAGCTTTTTGCTATTCACAAAGATCACCGCGCCGACAATAATTAAGCCAACAATATCAGTAATTGTTTCAGGTGTGACTAACATTAATGCACCAATCGCAAGAATAATTCTACCGATCAAGCTGAAGTTCATTTTGAAATAGCCTTCAACTGCTGCACTTAAGGCGATAATGCCGATAATTGAGGTAACCGTGATACTGATCATGTCAAAAATCGGTGGCATTGGGAATTCTGTGGCATTCATTGCAAGTCCTGTTGTATCGATCATTAACATTGCCGGATTATAGACAAACATGAACGGTACAATAAATCCTGCGACAGAGAGCTTCAGAGATTGCCAGCCTGTTTTCATCGGATCACCACCCGCAATTCCCGCGCCGGCAAATGAAGCTAAGGCAACCGGCGGCGTAATATTAGCAAAGAGCCCGAAATAGAAGACAAAGAGATGTGCGACAATAGTTGGAATCCCAATATTGGCTAATGCCGGCGCGGCAATGGTTGCCGTAATGATATAGGCCGGAATTGAGGGTAAACCCATTCCTAAAACCATTGATGCAATCATGGTTAAAAAGAGCGTGACTAATAACATGCCTTCACCGGTTCCGGTGATAGAGCCGATTAACTCTGTCGCTGCCGAAGTTAAGCTTAAAACGCCAATGACAATCCCGATTACCGCACAAGCGGCCATGACCGAGAGTGACTGTCTTGCACCATCTTCTAATGCTTCTAAAATATTTTTAATGCTCATGCGCGTCTCTTTACGGAATTGGCTCACAACAATAGCGATACCAATGGTATAAAACGCGGCAAAGGCGATAGGTACATTATTACCGAGGAAATAGACTAAGGCAAAGATTGGGATTAAGAGGTGCCCTCGTTCTTTCAAAACTTCTTTGACGCGTGGCAGATCTGCTTTTGGAATCCCTTTGAGATTATCTTTTCCGGCTCTAAAGTGAACTTGTGCAATGACGCCAAGATAGTAAAGAAGTGCTGGGAACAGCGCTGCAAGCGCGATCGTTCCGTAAGAAATTCCGGTAGTTTCTGCCATGATGAACGCACTTGCGCCCATAATTGGTGGTAGAATCTGCCCGCCCACTGATGCACTTGCTTCAACTGCACCGGCGAAGTTTTTGCTGTAGCCCACTTTCCTCATCATCGGAATTGTAAAAACACCAGTACCGACAACATTCCCTACAGCTGATCCATTAATACTGCCCATAAAACCACTAGCAACAACAGCAACTTTTGCAGGTCCCCCTTGTTTGTGTCCCGCAAGCGCTAAGGCTAAATCGTTGAAGAGTTGACCCATTCCCGATTTATTTAAGAACGCACCAAATAGAATAAAGAGGAAAATAAAGGAGACTGATGCGCCCACAGCAGTGGAATATAAACCTCCCGTTGTGATATAGAGATGTCCAAAAATATCGCCTAAATCAAAAGGACGAGTTTGGAGGATTCTTGGCATAAAGCTCATATCGCTAATAAATGGATAAGCAAGGAAGATCGCTGCAAGTACTGGCAAGATCAAGCCCATTACACGGCGAGCTGCTTCCATTACTAAGAGAATCGTCATGATAGAGAGTGCAATATCGGTATCATTAGCCATTCCGCCGCGCACGGTAGCGATCGCATTATATTCCTTAAAGAGATAAGCAAGCGATACAAACGAGAGCGCCACTAAAATCCAATCAAACCATGCAATTTTATCTCGGCGTTGTGAACGATATGCCGGATAAATCAAGAATACTAATGCAATTCCTACTGAAACGTGCGTCGCACGATAGAGGAGTTCCGGCATCGGATTGTAAGTAGTCCATAAATGGAAAAGGGAGTAAAAAATTGCAAAACAGGAGATAAAGTAGCGTAAATACTTGCTACTTGGTGTTCTGACGATCGATTCCCGATCAAATTTTTCTAAAATCTGCTCCGTATCTGCGGGAACAGCTTCTTCAATTTTATAGGGTTCAGCATCATTACGACTCATGACAGTTCCTTATTAATAAACGTTGCCAAAAATTTAAAGGTTGATTGCGAATTTGTACTTCGCTATAGCGCTCATGTGTGCGATAAATTTCCCAGTGCTGATCGTCGGGGAGGATAATCGTTGAGCGCACATCTTTATCGATGACCCAATTAATCTCTGGAATCAATTGGTTCATACGATAGTGAATAAGGGAATGATCACTTTTTTCACTTTTTTTTAATACTTCTCCAGCGTGCGGCACACCGGCACCAAAAGTTCTAAACTTCGTCTCTGTTAAGAGAAATCCTTGATCTTGGCGCTCGTAATATTCAAACCAAGGTGTTTTATCGACCGAGTGAATCCATAACAGCCCAAATTGGGGATGCTCGATTTTGCAGTGGATAATAGGTGTTTGAATAACGGTGAAAGGCTTTGATAGCAGGCCGTTGAGAGTGAGAAATAAGGTGGCACTGAGTGCCACCAGAATGATAAAAAGTGTTTTCAGGGTGAAAGGATTACTTCGCTGCTTGCTCATCGTAGTATTTTTTCGCGCCAGGGTGGAGCGGTGCTACTAAGCCTTTTTGAGCGTTTTCAAGAGAGATCCCTTTTGCCGCTTGATGTGCGTTTGAAAGATCATTTAAGCTATCGAAGAATGTTTTTGTCAGTTTATAGACATCATCTTCACTTAAGTCTTTACGAACGACTAATGCGTTAACGATAATCGCGGTTGGAATCGCTTCGCTATTGCCGTAAGTACCTGCGGGGATCTCTGCGGATAAGAAGTATGATTGATCTTGCGCGATTTCATCAACCATTGGTTTTCTGATCTCTACGAGTTGAAGATCAAAGCCTTGCTCAAGTTCCATGATAGAAGCATTGGGTAAGCCACTGGTGAGAACTGCCGCATCAATTTTACCACCACGAAGTGCATCAACCGCTTCAGAGAACCCTAAATAGTCGATACGAAGATCATCATAAGTAATGCCGTGACCTTGAAGAAGCGCGCGCGCATTCATTTCAGTACCAGAGTTTAAATCACCCACAGCAACACGTTTTCCGCGGAGATCATCCATTGTTTTGATGCCCGATTTTTTGGAGGTGACGATCTGAACATAGTTGGGATAGAGCGCTGCAACTTGTACCACATTATCAATTTTTTCTGGGAATGAACCTTCGCCAGCAATTGCTTGGCTTAGAACATCACTCATCGTCAGTGCCATCTCTGCTTTCCCTTGATTCACAAGGTTCACGTTTTGAATAGATGCGCCGGTGGATTGTGATTTAGAGTTTACGCCGTAGGTTTTAGAATAAACCTGACCAAGCGTTGTTCCGATAATATTATAAGGGCCTGATGAACCGCCGGTCGCAATCGTCACAAAGCGGGTTTCAAGTTTATCCGCGTTCGCTGCTGCATCATTAGTATCTGCGGCTTTATCATCACCACATGCTACGAGTAGTGTCGATAGTGCGGTAACCATTAATAAATTTTTAAGTCCAAATTTCTTCTTCATAGTGAATCATCCTCCTTATTGGATTGATCAGGAACAACGAGTATTTAACCTATTATTAGTATTGGTATACTGCATATTTGTAGCTTAAAGCTCGCGGCTTGTATAGTGCTAATTATGTCAAAGATAGCACGCAATTATTTTGATTGCATGTAACATACCGTTTTCATGAGGAAATATTCTTGAAATCATTGTTAACGAATATCGTTAGAATAATGGTGATTGATCTCAATGATGTGACTTTCCTGATAAAAATCATGCAACTAATATGCAAGAAAGTAAAGCATAGACCTCGCTTTAAGAAGACGTGTATACTTAAGCCACTTGTTTTGTGAGGAGTTAAAAGAATCAATATGCGGTTAAATTCCTATGAAGTGATCCCCGCGCTGCGGAATCATGCATCAAGAGTATCTGCGCTCTTAGTTGCAGGGGATGAGCCTTATCTCTCATTAAGCCTTACGGATCAAGCGCGTGCATTTTGTCGTGAAAATGGCTTCAATGAACGAGAGCTATTTGAAGTAGATGGCAAATTTGATTGGAATAATTTTATGAGTGCGACGCAATCATTATCCCTTTTCTCTGAACAGAAGATTATTGAGTTACGTTTTAATAATGTGCCGGATAAAAAAGCACAAACGGCGCTCGAAGCCTATTTTGAAAATCCACTAGAGGATCTGTTTCTCTTAATTTCTACGCCGCAATTAAAAGCGGCGCAGCAGAAAGCGAAATGGGTAACAGCCATTGATCAAGTCGGGATTGTGTCGATTCTCTATCCACCAAGAGTGCATGAATATCCGGGGTGGATATTTAATGAAGCGAAACTGCGTGGTTTAAGGCTCGAAAAAGATGCGGTGGATCTTTTAGCGCAAAACAATGAAGGCAATCTCTTCTCGGTGATTCAGGAGCTTGATTATCTTGCTCTCTATTATGGGGATCAGATGATTTCAGCAGAGGATCTTCGCAGTGCTTTAACACAGAGTTCGAAGTTTATCGCTTTTGATCTAAGTGATGCCATCTTAGAAGGGGATATTCTGCGAATTAATCGTATTATTACTGCTTTTGAAGAAGAAGGCGAAGCTGCAACGCTCGTCAATTACTTACTGCAAAAAGAGATCTCCACATTAGGCGAGATGCTATTAGAGCTTAATAATGGCAAGAATATGTCGCAAGTGTTATCGAAAGTTTGGCGCAATAAACAACCACTTTATCAGCAAGCATTATCGCGCCTTAATCTGCGTACTTGGAAAAATGTGATGAAGATGGTCGTTCAGATTGATGGTGCGATTAAAGGGCAAATTAAGGAGAATCCTTGGAATGCGATTCGTCGTGTTGCTTTTGCGTTATCTGGTCAAAGGCTGCTCTCCTTAAGTGCGATTCCTGTTGTAAAATAATCGATGAATTGCAGTTGTATCGATCAAATATCAAGAGAATCTCATAGAGCATTAATAGAATGAACGAACAAGTTATGACGGATTTAGAATTATCCACGTTATTAGAAGCGATCTTAATGGCTTCGGAAGTGCCACTCTCATTGCGTGAAATCCTCGCGATTTTAGAAGAGGAAACGTATGTCGAGAGCGAGATAATTCGCGCGCTTTTTGAATTAGAAGCAAAATATCGCAAAGCTGCTGGCGGCATTGAGTTAGTGGAAGTCGCTTCTGGTTGGCGTTTTCAAGTGCCGGAGCGATTTTCAGCGTGGGTTGGTAAACTTTTTGAAGCAAGACAACAGAGTTACAGTACGGCATTTTTTGAAACGTTGGCGCTGATTGCTTATCAACAACCAGTAACGCGCGGCGATATTGAAGCCGTCCGCGGGGTTGCGGTGAGCGGGAATATTATTAAAACTCTAGAAGATCGGGAATGGATAAAAGTCGTCGGACGAAAAGAAGTGCCGGGAAGACCGATGCTCTATGCGACAACAGAACAGTTTTTAGATGATTTGAATCTCAAATCCTTAAAAGAGTTGCCGGCATTGCCCGAACTTGAAGCGCTATTTAGTGAAGTAACGGAAACAGAAGAGATACCACAATTAACGATCTAGTAGAGAATTGTCATGATTCAGTAGCCGTAATTTAAATGAATTACGGCTTTTTTATGGTTGTGTGTTAGCCGTTATGGAGCGCTTTGATATGGAAGTTATAGCCCGTTTGGTTTAAGAATCTTAGTGATAATTGTTGGCAAGCGATTGATATAATTGCGTAAACATTCTTCCCAGCGATGCATCGTCTTTGAAAAGAGCTTTAATTTAGATCAGTAATATTATTACAAAGCCATAGTAGTGCTGATGGGTAACTTTTTTGGATGGGGCAGCCATTAAATATGAGTCGTTAAAACCAATGATCTTTTATTTGTCCAAAAATTAGTAATCCGGCAATCACCACCATTAAAATGCCGGAGATACGGCTGATGATCTCTGCGGCTAAAGGGCGTGTTTGTAACACCGTTTGTGAGCCATATCCCACGAGTGAATAGACAATAAAACTACTGGCAATATGGATCAGCCCTAATAATACGAGCTGAATGGAGAGCGCCCAGGAAGAGTTTGGATCTGTAAACTGCGGTAATAGTGCTAAAAATAGTAGTAATACTTTGGGATTTAAGCCGCTGACAAAGAAGCCTTTAATCGCCCAGCTTTTAGAAGTGCCTATTTCCGCAATTGAGGCTTCGCTAGGGCGAGAAGGCGAACGAACTAAACCAATGCCGAGCCAGAGTAGATAGGCCGCGCCAAATAGCGTAATAGTGATCATAATCATCGGGCTTTTTGCAATGAGTGCGCCGACACCAAGCGCGACAACAACGGTTGCTAAAAAATGCCCCATTAGCATTCCAGAAACGGCGGGTAGAACAACTTTTCCTCGGATTCCGGCAGAGATCGCATAAGCCCAATCTGCGCCGGGTGTTATTACGAAAAGGAAGGATACGGTCCAAAATGTGAGTAAAATACCAAAATCCATCTCAATGAACTCTCTTTTTTAAAATGTACTTAAAAATTGGAAAAATCTTCTAATAGAAGTCTAAACGATAGGAATAATAACCCTTATTTGATAGAATTTTCTTTCAAAGTTACTTGTTTTTGTCAGGTTTATTGGTGGAATCTTCTATATGGATACAATAGATAAAAAAATTCTTTCGGCGCTGCAAAGAGATGGTCGTATGTCGATCACAGATTTGGCCAATCATGTGGGTTTAAGTCTATCGCCATGTTATCGGCGTGTGAAGCAATTGGAAGATGCTGGTGCGATTCAAGGCTATTCGGCGCAGCTAGATCCGCGCAAGATCGGCTTACAGTTCTCCGCCATTGTCTTTATTCAATTAAAAACGGGCGACAATGATTCGATTGCGCGCTTAGAAAATGCGTTAATTGAAATTCCGGAGATTGTGCAAGCGCAGCGTCTGTTTGGTGATCCAGATTATATGCTGCATGTGGTTGCGGAAAGCTTAGAAGACTTTCAGAAATTATATGATCAGAAACTCTCAAAGATTCCGAGTATTTTGCGTTTAACATCGACAATCGTGATGAAAAATATTATTGCGGAGCGTAATTTTCCGATTTGGTAATCCTGATGGGAACAGTGATACGGGTTTTGAGTTTTTGGGTGACATTTTTTCAATGTTGACTTCAGAAAGGGCGATTGCAGGATGGTAAGGAAAATTTATAGAAAAACCTTAATAACTTGCTTGATTCCTTTATACTAACTCTTTTACTTAGTTAACGAATGAGTGATTATGTTTAGACCTTTACCGCTATTTATTGGTTTACGTTATACCGCTGCAAAACGGAAAAATAATTTTATCTCTTTTATCTCATTTGTCTCCATTGGCGGTATTGCGCTCGGTGTGATGACGATGATTGTGGTGCTTTCAGTGATGAATGGCTTCCAGAAAGAGGTTGCAGAGCGTAGTATTGCCATGGCTTTTCATAATCAAATTCTGAGCGATGAGAAGGGACATATTGAAGATTGGCAACCGATTATGACCATTACCGATCAGCAAGAAAATGTGGTTGGTAGCGCCCCCTTTATTGAAGGGCAAGGACTCATTAATGTTTCAGGGACGATGTTACCGGTAAAAGTTTACGGCATTGATCCGCTCTTGGAACCTAATGTTTCCCCAATTGCCGACAGTATTACTATTTGGAATGAAACTGCCGGACAGTATGAAGCCGGCACATTTGCAGTGTTAAATGAATCGCCGTTTAGTGTGATGATTAGCCGAGATATGGCGAATCGTTTAGGGGTGAATATTGGCGACTATATTTCATTAGTGACATCTGATATCAATGTCACCGTTGCCGGCGCTTCCCCAAGAATGAAACGATTAAAAATCGCGGGATTTTTTAGAGCCGGCGTTAATGAGTACGATATTAGTCATGTTTTCGTGACGATGAAAGATGCCGGCATTCTCTATCGCGTGCCCCAAGATGCTGTGACAGGGATTCGCCTAAAATTAGATGATCCGATGAAAGCGCGGGAAACGGCTTATTATCTACAAGTTAAGCCAGAAATCGCTGAAAATTACGCTGTTTATACTTGGGTTAATCAATTTGCGGCACTCTTTAAAATGATCGAGATTGAGAAGATCTCGATGTTTCTTATTATGAGCTTGATTGTTGCCGTTGCGGTTTTTAACGTTGTCTCGATGCTGGTAATGGTAGTCACAGAGAAGCAATCAGAGATCGCGATTTTACGAACATTGGGGATGCCGCCGAGAAAGATTATGGCTATCTTTATGGTGCAAGGCACCTTTATTGGTTTCTTTGGTGCAGCAATTGGCATTATTTTGGGCTTATTAATTGCCTTTAATGTGGCAGATATCGTGAAATGGATTGAAGGATTAGTCGGAAAGACGCTCTTTGAGCCAAGTATCTATCCGATCTCTGAAATTCCATCGATTGTACTCTTTTCTGATGTTGCAACGATTGCCGGCATCGCCTTTATTTTAGCAAGTATTGCGACGCTCTATCCGGCATGGAAAGCGTCGAGAACACAACCGGCGGAGGCGCTTCGTTATGAGTAATATCGTCTTAGATGTGCAAAATATCTCTAAATCCTTTGTCGATCAAAAGCATGAAATTACGATCTTTAAAGAGCTAAGCTTCACGATTAAAAAGGGCGATCGTATAGCGATCATTGGGGCTTCTGGTGCCGGAAAAAGTACTTTAATGCATGTGATTTCCGGATTAGATAAACCCACAAGCGGTGATATCTACCTCAATGGACATCATTTTAATCGTGAATCGGAAGCCAAACGTGGTTATCTGCGTAATGAATATCTGGGGTTTATCTATCAGTTTCATCATCTTTTGCCGGAGTTTTCGGCGCTAGATAATGTGGCTTTGCCACTAGTGATTGGTGGGCGAGATATTCGAGAAGCGCGCGGCGAAGCGGAAGTGCTTTTAGAACGTGTGGGATTATCCCATCGCTTAACGCATCATCCTGGTAAGCTTTCTGGCGGTGAAAGACAGCGCGTGGCGATTGCTCGGGCGCTTGTGACAAAACCTTCCGCGGTATTGGCAGATGAACCGACAGGAAACTTAGATGAAGAGAATGCCCATGCGATTTTTGATCTGATGTGCGAGATTAATGATGAAGTGGGAACGGCATTAATTGTTGTGACGCATGATAACTCGCTCGCACGGAAAATGGATCAATGTTGGCGCTTGCAGGATTTGAAATTGAGATCGCTCGAGAAAAACGAGATATAAGATAGCAATTGGATATTTATGATCAATATAGGGCGAATCTTCATCGATCGTTCACATTAGTAATTTAGAGGTATTTCATGGATTGGTTGATGCAAGTCGTCGATATTTTTCTTCATATTGATGATTATTTAGAGGTGATCGTGGCGCAATATGGGGCGTGGATCTATGCGATTTTAATTTTGATTGTCTTTTGTGAAACAGGATTAGTTGTCACGCCCTTTTTGCCGGGCGATTCGCTGCTATTTGCGGCAGGTGCATTAGCGGCAATGGGATTAATGAATATCTGGATCCTCTTTTTCACGTTATTGATTGCGGCAATTGTTGGTGATGCGGTGAATTATCAGATCGGCAAGAAGCTCGGCATTAAACCTTTTAAGGAAGATGCGAAGATTTTTAAACTGAAATATTTGCGTAAAACGGAAGAGTTTTACGAGCGTCATGGCGGAAAAACCATTATTTTGGCACGGTTTATTCCGATCGTGAGAACTTTTGCACCTTTTGTCGCCGGTGCGAGCACGATGTGTTACCGTCGTTTTGGATTCTATAATATCTCTGGCGCGTTATTGTGGACGGCAAGCATGTTAGGTGCGGGCTTTTTCTTTGGGACGGCACCGATCGTGCAAGAGAACTTTTCATTAATCGTTTTGGGGATTGTTTTTATCTCTGCATTGCCGATTGGGATCGAAATTTTAAAGGCTATGATTGTGAAATATCGAAATAAAGTTGCAGGATCAGCCGATAAAGAATAAACTTTTGAGAATTACATTCTTCTTCCATTTCTATTTTTGAGTAAGCCTGAAGGAAAATACGACGGCTTTTAAGGAAATGCAGGGGCAAGGTCATCAACAAAAAAATGCCCATTATCCACAAATATCCTCTTTTACATTCTAAACACGTTTAGAAACCTTTCTTATACTTTTAATAAAATCAATCTATGAATCTAACAGAATTAAAACAGAAAACGGCTCAGGAATTAGTTGTTATTGCTGAAGAACTTAATATTGAAGGTTTGATGCGCGCTAAAAAACATGAGCTTATCTTCGCTATTTTACAAGAACAAGCCAATAAAGGTGGCGAAGTGATTGGAGATGGTGTTCTTGAAGTTTTGAATGATGGTTATGGCTTTTTACGAGGAGTTGATAGCTCTTTCTTAGCAGGACCTGATGATGTTTATATTAGTCCATCTCAGATCAGACGTTTTAATCTTCGTACTGGTGATACGGTTTCGGGGGTTATTCGCGCGCCAAAAGATAATGAAAAATACTTTGCGCTCGTGAAGATCAATGAAGTGAACTACGAGCCAATTGGGAAAAATCGCCGTAAAATTGCGTTTGAAAACTTAACGCCGGTGCATCCTGATGAACCATTAAAAATGGAATTAGGTAATGGTTCGAGTGAAGATATCACAGCAAGGTTAATTGATATCGTGGCGCCGATTGGAAAAGGTCAGCGTAGTATGATTGTGGCACCGCCAAAAGCGGGTAAAACCATTATGATGCAAAATATTGCACAATCTATTGCGATTAATCATCCAGAAGCGTATCTCATTGTACTTTTGATTGATGAACGTCCTGAAGAAGTGACAGAGATGCAGCGCCTTGTAAAAGGGGATGTGGTAGCATCGACCTTTGATGAGCCAGCACTTCGTCATGTCCAAGTGGCAGAAATGGTGATCGAAAAAGCGCGTCGTTTAGTAGAACATGGTCGTGATGTGGTGATTCTTCTCGATTCAATGACACGTTTAGCGCGAGCGTATAACACGGTGGTTCCTTCATCAGGAAAAGTACTTTCTGGGGGAGTGGATGCAAATGCGCTTCATCGTCCAAAGCGTTTCTTTGGTGCGGCACGTAATATTGAAAATGGTGGTAGCTTAACCATTATTGCAACCGCGATGGTGGATACGGGTTCGAAAATGGATGAGGTGATCTTTGAAGAGTTCAAAGGAACGGGTAACTCAGAGATTCAGTTAGATCGTCGTATTGCAGAAAAACGTATTTTCCCGGCAATTAATGTGAATCGTTCAGGAACTCGCCGTGAAGAATTATTGATGGCGCCGGAAGAACTTCAAAAAATGTGGATTCTTCGTAAGTTGATCCATCCGATGGATGAGATTGAAGCGGCAGAATTTATGCTTGAGCGCATGAGAGAGACAAAGACAAATGCCGAGTTTTTCCAGATGATGAAGGGATAATCAATTGAGAAACTGCTGAAAAATTTGCAAAGAATGGGGGTTTGCAGTAAAATCCCCATCTTGATTATTTTTTAATGCAGTAAACTTTTGATTGACGAATCTTGAGAGCATTTGAAAATAGGCCAATAACATTAATTAATGGATAAATTATTATGTCAAAAGAAAACCAAATCAATTATCGTCCAGTTGTGTTCCAAGACGCATCGAGCGATTTCGCAATTTTAACTCGTTCAACAATCTCGACTAAAGATACTATCAAATGGGAAGACGGTAACGAGTACCCATTAGTACGTATGGAAGTTACTTCTGCATCACACCCATTCTTCACAGGTCAACAAAATATTCTTGACGCTGAAGGTCGTGTTGATCGCTTCCGTAAAAAATACGGTCGTTAATCTTCGTGAACGAAGCAATTGGTATTTAAAAGAAAAGCATCTCCAAGTGAGATGCTTTTTTTTTTGAAAATTATTTTCTTCCTTTCTAATCTATGGAATGATTTTCATCATGTTAAAAAGTTTGATTCAAAAAGTACTCTTTAAAATGGATCCTGAGCAATCCCATGCGCTCTCTTTTATCGGAATTCGTCTTTTAAGCAAACTACCTTTTTTACAAAAACGCTTGATTGATCCTCAACGGATCTTGGAAGATCCGCGATTAGAAAGAACCGTATTTGGATTAATGTTTAAGCATCCTGTCGGAATGGCGGCGGGCTTTGATAAAGATGCCAAAATTTACCAAGCATTAGGGCAGTTGGGATTTTCTTTTGTAGAAATTGGGACTGTAACGCCGAAAGGGCAGGCGGGAAATCCGAAGAAACGCCTCTTTAGATTAGTAGAAGATCAGGCGATTATTAACCGGATGGGCTTTAATAATGATGGTGTTGATGCGGCGAAGTTACGTCTTTTGAAGCGAGATCATCAGCTCATTATCGGCGGAAACATTGGTAAGAATAAGGTCACGCCGAATGAGAAAGCGGTTAATGATTACTTAACCTGTTTCGATACTCTGTTTGAGGTTGTGGATTATTTTGTGGTGAATGTGAGCTCTCCAAATACACCGAACCTTCGAGATCTTCAGGAGAAAGCGCCGCTCTTAGCACTTTTAAAAACGTTACAGGAAAGAAACAGAAGTTATCCTTCTTCGAAACCTATCTTACTGAAAATCGCCCCAGATTTATCTGAATCTCAACTTAAAGAGATCGTAGAAATTGTGGATGAAGCTCAAATCGCCGGCATTATCGCGACCAATACCACGATTTCTAGAGAAGGTTTGCGTTCAAAAGATCGAGCGGAAAACGGTGGATTAAGTGGTGCACCCTTAACAAAAAGAGCGTTAGAAGTGGTGCGTTTTCTCGCAAAAGAGAGCGATGGAAGATTCCCGATTATTGGGGTTGGGGGAATTATGAGCGCAAAAGATGCTTTAGATCAGCTTGATGCCGGCGCTTCTCTGGTGCAATTATATAGCGGATTTATTTATGAAGGTCCTAAGTTAATAGAAGAAATTAACCGCGCATTATTGCAACGATTAGAAAATTGAATCACCTAGTATGCTGAAAGCCTATTTTAAATTGGCATTTAATGTACTAAGATGGACGGATTACATTATTTATCTCAAGTTTGAGTTTTTTTATTAAATGGCTAATGTAGAGCGTCTTTTGAAAGAAGAGATGTGATGCAAACAGCTGGAGGAAAGAAGTATGAGTACAAAAGATACTGTTACCTTTAAAAATAATAGAACAGGTCATGAAGCGGAATTTCCAATTTTGGATTCAGTCTATGGCAACTCTGTTATTGATATTGCAAGACTTAACAACGACATGTCGATGTTCAGTTACGACCCAGGTTATGTATCAACGGCGAGCTGTGAAAGTGCAATCACTTACCTAGACGGTGATAAAGGCGAGTTACTCTATCGTGGTTACCCAATTGAGCAACTTGCAGAGAAGAAAGATTATCTTGATGTAGCATATCTCCTTTGGAATGGTGAGCTTCCTGATGCAAGCCAATCAAAAGAGTTTAAAGAAATCATCATGACGCACTCTTTAATGCACGAAAACATGAAGAGCTTCCTTCAAGGTTTCCGTTATGACTCACATCCAATGGCGATGTTAGTGGGTTCAGTTGCATCAATGGCAGGTTTCTACCATGACAAGATGAACATCTTTGATCCAGAGCACCGTATGATCATTGCGCATCGTTTAATTTCAAAAATGCCAACGATTGCCGCAGCTGCTTACAAGCATGGTCAAGGTCAGCCAATCCGTTACCCACGTAATGATCTGTCATATGCAGGTAACTTCTTACAGATGATGTTCTCAACACCATGTGCGGATTATGAAGTAGATCCAGTTGCGGAGAAAGCAATTGATGTGCTCTTCACGCTTCACGCGGATCATGAGCAAAATGCATCAACTTCAACGGTTCGTTTAGCAGGTTCTTCAGGTGCTGATCCATTTACGGCAATCGCATCAGGTATCGCCTCACTTTGGGGACCATCACACGGTGGTGCTAACGAAGCTGTGCTTGTGATGCTTGAAGAGATCGGTCATGTGAGCAATATTGAGAAATATGTTGCGAAAGCAAAAGACAAAAATGACCCATTCCGTTTAATGGGCTTCGGTCACCGTGTTTACAAAAACTTCGATCCACGTGCACGTATCATTAAAGGCATCGCAGACCAAGTACTTGCAAAATATGGTAACGATCCACTAATGGAAATCGCTGTGAAACTCGAAGAGATCGCATTGAAAGATGAATACTTTATCGAGCGTAAACTCTATCCAAACGTCGACTTCTACTCAGGTATTATCTATAAAGCATTAGGTATTCCAGTAGAAATGTTCACACCAATGTTCGCAATCGCGCGTACAAGTGGTTGGATCAGTCACTGGGCAGAGATGATCGCAGATCCTAAGATGAAGATTGGTCGTCCACGTCAACGTTATATCGGACCAAAAATTCGCGATATTAAGTAAATAGATTGAACCTCAAAGTTGATCTTTGAGTCATTCCGATAAATAATAGGGAGGTGTAGCTACTTTGTAGTTACACCTTCTGCATTTTTATAACATCTATTTGGAGAAATTTATGTCTGCAATTAAATCGATCATTGCACGAGAAATTTTGGATTCACGCGGAAACCCAACCGTTTGGGTGCAAGTGGCTTTAGAGTCAGGTATTAAAGGTGAAGCAGCAGTACCAAGTGGTGCTTCAACAGGCGCAAAAGAAGCTGTAGAACTTCGTGATGGCGACAAAAAACGCTACGGCGGTAAAGGCGTATTACGTGCATGTGAGAACGTGAATGGCGTGATTGCAGAAGCACTGAAAGGTGTTGATGCAACGAATCAAAAAAATGTAGATGACATCTTATTAAAATTAGATGGTACAGATAACAAATCAAATCTTGGTGCGAATGCACTTTTAGGGGTTTCTTTAGCAGTTGCTCATGCAGCAGCGAATGAGAAAGGCTTACCTCTTTATGCTTACCTTGCAGATCGTGAAACTTATACGCTTCCAGTGCCAATGATGAATATTGTCAATGGTGGTGCTCACGCTGATAACTCTGTAGACGTACAAGAGTTTATGATTCTCCCAGTGGGTGCATCAACATTTGCAGAAGCGATTCGTTACGGTGCGGAAATTTTCCATGAGCTTCGTAATGTATTAACAGAAAAAGGTTTAGCAACAGGGGTGGGCGATGAAGGTGGTTTTGCACCAAACCTTGGTTCTAACGAAGAAGCATTAGAAGTGATCATGACTGCGATTAAACGTGCCGGTTTCGAACCTGGTAAAGATGTTTTCTTAGGTCTTGATATTGCGGCATCTGAGTTCTTTAAAGATGGTAAATATGTTTTAGCATCAGAAAATAAAGAATTTACTTCAGAAGAGTTTGCGGCATTCCTAGAAGATTGGGTGAACCGTTATCCTATTATTACTATTGAAGATGGGATGGATGAAGAAGATTGGGCAGGTTGGGATGCGTTAACAAAACGTATCGGTGATCGTGTTCAAATCGTTGGTGATGACTTATTCGTAACGAATACAAAAATCCTACAAAGAGGCATCAACGAAGGCATTGCTAACTCGATTCTTATCAAGCCAAACCAAATTGGTACGCTCACAGAAACAATCGATGCGATTAACATGGCAGATGCGGCAAATTATACGGCAGTTGTCTCTCATCGTTCAGGTGAAACAGAAGATACAACCATTGCAGATATTGCGGCAGCATCAGTGGCAACGCAGATCAAAACAGGTTCACTCTGCCGTTCAGATCGTGTTGCAAAATATAATCGTTTAATCTGTATTGAAGCAGAGCTTGGCGATAAAGCGGTATATGCCGGTAAAAATGGTTTTAAAGCGGTAAAATTTTAGGTAACCGATAAAAAACGATATAATAGGCGCTTAAATTTAGGCAGGAAAGTGAACAATGCTTTTTGCTAAATTATGATTAAGCGCCTAAATTGCGCTTATTGGCAAAACAAATTTGAATTAGGACTAATATAGTACTATATTAGTCCTATATTTTTTTGAGAGAGTCTTTACATTGAGAATTACCCGAGAAACAGATTATGCCCTGCTAGTTCTAACGAAGCTCGCTTCGAAGGAAGAGCGAATGAGTGCCTCAACATTAGCGGAAATCTGTGATTTAAACGTTTCACTTGTTGGAAAAGTGTTAAAGCTGTTGGTGAAAGCCGAGCTCCTAACCTCCACAAGAGGGGTTTATGGCGGGTATCAATTACAAAAAGCTCCGAAAGAGATTACGCTAGTAGATGTGATTGTTGCGATAGAAGGTCCGATGGCGATGAATGCCTGTAATGATCTAGAAAATCCTTGTGATAAATCGCATGGTTGTAATCTAGCACCCCATTGGAAAATTATTAATCAGAAAATTTTTGAAAGTTTTTCCAAAGTGACTTTACTATCTCTTCTCGGACCACCCAATGAGTTAAAGGTCGATATTAAATTATCAAAACCTTTGGCAAAGCCTCTGTAAAATCCACTTTAGTAACTATAAGAATGATTGATTATGACAGCAGAAATCACAGAAAAAGATAGAATTGAAGCGCTCACGAGTGAAGAGTACAAGTATGGCTTCACGACTGATATCGAGCAAGTAACCCTCCCGCCAGGTCTTGACGAAGATGTGATTCGTCATATCTCAAAAATCAAAAATGAACCGGAATGGTTGTTGGAATATCGTTTAACGGCATACCAAGCATGGCTTGAGATGGAATCGCCAGATTGGGCGCATCTTAATATTGAGCCGATTGATTACCAAGGCATCTCTTACTATTCTGCGCCAAAATCTATGGCAGATGGTCCTAAGAGCTTAGATGAAGTGGATCCAGAGCTTCTCTATACTTATGAACGTTTAGGGATTCCGTTAGAAGAGCAAAAAATTCTTGCCGGCGTTGCAGTTGATGCTGTATTTGACTCAGTGTCTGTTGCAACTAGCTATAAAGGGCGCTTGCTTGAACAAGGGATTATCTTCTGCTCATTTAGTGAAGCAGTACAAGAATACCCAGAGCTTGTGAGAGAACATTTAGGAACGGTGGTTCCGCACGATGATAACTATTTCGCGGCATTAAACGCGGCAGTATTTACAGATGGTTCATTTGTTTATATTCCAAAAGGCACACGTTGCCCAATGGAGTTATCAACCTATTTCCGTATCAACGCATCGAATACGGGGCAATTTGAGCGTACGTTAATTGTTGCCGAAGAGGGTAGCTATGTTTCGTATCTTGAAGGTTGTACAGCACCTCAGCGTGATGAAAACCAGCTCCATGCGGCAGTGGTTGAGTTGATTGCCAAAGAGAAAGCGACAATTAAATACTCCACAGTTCAGAACTGGTATCCCGGCGATGAAAATGGTGAAGGCGGTATTTACAACTTCGTTACTAAACGCGGGATTTGTGAAGGATTCCAATCCAAGATTACTTGGACGCAGGTTGAAACGGGATCATCGATCACTTGGAAATATCCAAGCTGCATCTTAAAAGGTGATGAATCTGTGGGTGAATTCTATTCAGTCGCGCTTGTGAAAGATCGTCAGCAAGCGGATACCGGTACTAAAATGATTCACATCGGTAAAAATACCCGTTCAACGATTATTTCTAAAGGAATCTCCGCAGGTTACTCAGAGAACTCGTATCGTGGATTAGTACGCATCGGATCCAATGCGACAGGATCATACAACTACTCACAATGTGATTCTCTCTTAATGGGCGATAAATGTGGTGCGCATACATTCCCGTATATTGATGTGCGTAACTCAAGCTCGAAAGTAGAGCATGAAGCATCTACCTCAAAAATTTCAGAAGAGCAGTTATTCTACTGTCAGCAACGTGGTCTTTCTGAAGAGGATGCGATCAACTTGATCGTTAATGGTTACTGTAAAGAGATTTTTGATGAGTTGCCGATGGAATTTGCGGTTGAAGCGCAGAAGTTAATTGAACTTCGTCTTGAGGGCAGTGTGGGCTAATTAAGCTTACCGAATAGAATAGGTGAAGCTTAAATCATGGAGTCGCAGCTTCACTCAGACAGAATGAAAACAATTATATGAGAGTAGAATTATGTTAAGTATTAAAGATTTACATGTAGAAATTGATGGCACAGAGATCCTTAAAGGATTAACTTTAGATATCGAAGCGGGCAAAGTCCATGCAATCATGGGACCAAACGGTTCTGGTAAAAGTACGCTTGCGAATGTGATCGTGGGTAAAGATGATTATGAAATCACAAAAGGCGATATCTTATTTGAAGGCAAAAGTATTTTAGAGATGGATCCTGATGAACGTGCACAGTTAGGTATCTTCTTAGGTTTCCAATATCCAGCAGAACTTCCAGGTGTGAATAATCACTACTTCCTTCGTAGCGCCTTGAATGTGATTCTCCGTTCACGTGGTGAGCAAGAAGTTGATGCGCTAGAGTTCTATGAGATGTTACAAGAGAAGATGAAAACGGTAAAAATGGATTCATCGTTCTTAAAACGTTCTGTGAATACGGGCTTCTCAGGTGGTGAGAAGAAACGTAATGAAATTTTACAGATGTTAGTTCTTGAACCAAAATTTGCGGTATTAGATGAAACGGACTCAGGTTTAGATATCGATGCGCTTCGCGTGATTTCAGAAGGAATTAACTCACTTCGTGATGCGAACCGCGGTTTCCTTTTAATTACACATTACCAACGTCTTTTAGATTACGTACAGCCTGATTATGTGCATGTCATGACAGATGGTAAGATTGTGAAAAGTGGCGGTAAAGAGTTAGCGCTTGAACTCGAAAAAGATGGTTATGTGGCATTCCGTGGTGAAGAAGCGGGCGGCACACGTACACATAAATAAGGAGATTCCCATGCTAACACTCTATAAAGAAAATGCTCATCGTGAGCGTTTTAAAGATACCCCGTTTCGTAAACTCTTTTCAGTTGAATGGAATGCTCCCGTTTCACGTGAAACATCTGCGCCAGTCAGTGAAACATTGCCAGAAAATGCGGTAGTTTTACCAATCTATAATGGTGAAGTAAGCGCACGCTGGATCAGTGATTTAACATTGCCGGAAGGTATTTTAGTTCGCGGTTCGAGCAACCTTCTAGAAATTCGCATTGTGGAAGGTGCAAAAGTTGAACGTCCTATCGTGATTTATAACTTAACGGATAGTCATGATGCGCAGATTCAAGTTGATTTCGATGTTGTCTTAACGGTTGAAAAAGATGTTGAAGCATCATTGTTACTTGTCGAAGCGGGCAATGGACAATATCTCAATTTAGGTCGTATGAATGTGGATGTTGCACAAGGTGCCGATATTGAGTTTATTCGTGCGGGATTAAATGCCGAAAAAGGTTCTAGCCTTTTTGATTTCACGGCAGAGCAGGCGGCAAATAGTAAAGTCCATTATATGAGTTATCAAACTCGCGGCGATTTAACGCGTTCAGATATTAATCTTCATATGAATGGTGAAGATGCTTATAGCGAGCTCAATATCTTGAATATTGCCGAAGGTCGTGAGCATATTTCTCATATCGTGAATATGGATCACCGCGTTCCGAATTGTGAAAGTAATCAGCAAGTGAAAAACATCTTGAAGGATCGTGCAGAATCAATCTTTGATGCGCAGATTCATGTATATCAAGATGCACAGAAGATTAATGCGGATCAAATGACGCGTTCATTACTCTTAAATGATGGTGCGAGAGCTTTAACGATTCCTCGTCTTTTGATTTATGCAGATGATGTTCGTTGTACGCATGGTGCGACGGTTGGATTTATCGATCCTGATCACATGTTCTATTTGCGTTCACGTGGGATTCCTGAGGTAGAAGCGAAAATGATTTTGATTCGTGCTTATGCAGCTGAAGTTCTAGATTCGATCAGTAATGAATCCACTCGTGAGTGGTTACATCATCGCTTAGATCAAGATATCGAAACGCTGGCATAATTAATTGAATTGATTACACGCTTTTCTCATTAGAAGCGTGAGAAATCAGAGCAGGTATATCGCTGTGAAGTAGTATTGGTGGTGATCAATAGCTATCGCTACAGAGGTATACCTGTTTTAGTATCTGATGAAATTTTCTGGATGTAAATTCATCAGAGAAGCATTATGACTCAACATCTATTGAAATAGAGGCATCGTATGATTGCATTACCTAAAATTCGTCAACAATTTCCGATTTTTAATGAAGAAGTGAAAGGGCACCGCGTTGCTTTTTTGGATACCGGCGCATCAGCACAAAAACCTCAAGTGGTGATTGATGCTGAGAAAAATGTTTATGAAAAGTATTATGCGAATATCCATCGTGGCGTTTATTATTTCAGCGAGAAATCTACGCAGGAATATGAAGCTGTTCGTCAAATTGCGCAGAGCTTTATTAAAGCAGCTGATGAACGTGAGATCATTTTTACCAAAGGTACGACAGAGAGCATTAACTTAGTTGCCCAAAGTTACGGTCGAATGGTGTTAAATACTGGCGATGTTGTGATTATTTCAGAGATGGAACATCATGCGAATATTGTGCCTTGGCAGATGATCTGTGATGAAAAAGGGGCAGAGCTAAAGATCATTCCTATTAATGACGATGGTGATCTTCTATTGGATCAATATGTGGCGATGCTCGATGATCGTGTGAAGATTGTTTCTGTAACGCAAGTCTCTAATGTACTAGGAACCATCAATGATGTGAAGTTTATTATTGATGAAGCGCACAAGGTTGGGGCAAAAGTCTTAATTGATGGCGCACAAGGCGCAGTTCATCAGCCGCTGGATGTTGTGGCACTAGATGCGGATTTTTATGTTTTCTCAGCGCATAAACTTTATGGGCCAACGGGCGTGGGAATTCTATATGGAAAGCGTAAGCTGTTAGAAGCAATGCCGCCTTATCAAACGGGTGGCGATATGATTGACGTTGTGACATTTGAAAAAACAACTTTTGCACCATTGCCGAATAAGTTTGAAGCAGGAACGCCGAACATTGCTGGTGTTATTGCTTTTGGGGAAGCGATGAAGTGGGTAGAAGCTGTCGGATTTGAGACGATAGTTGCTCATGAAGATGCATTGCTCACTTATGCGATGGCGCAGCTTGCAGAAATACCGGAAGTTCACGTGATCGGTACAGCTAAAGAGAAAGCGGGTGTCATTTCATTTGTTATAAAAGGGATTCATCCACATGATATCGGTACATTACTCGATCACGAAGGTGTTGCGGTAAGAGTTGGGCATCATTGTGCACAACCATTAATGCGCCGTATGAAAGTGCCGGCAACAGCAAGAATGTCGTTTGGCGTTTACAGTACTAGCGAAGAGATCGATCGTTTAGTTGCAGGGTTGAAAAAAATTATCTCCTTATTTTCCTAAGGGAAATACATTACGGCCATAGTGGTGGTAAATAATTGAATACTTAAAATCCCGAGGCATTATGCTTTGGGATTTTTCTATTGACGTAATGAAATACTAATAGTGTTTTGTCAGTCTAGAAAGATAAGGGTTGTAAATAGCAGTTTATAGTTTTTAGGTAGTTAGTAGCGTTGTCTTGGAGTGGCGGTCTAACAAAGAATCTGTTTAGGTTTTAAAAAACTTCCTTGCATAGTAATAAGAATGATTACACTTCTTTGCTAAGAAGCTAAGAAAAACTCCTTTAATATAACTATTATTTGTTTTCTGGAGCAGTTACAAATAAGGCTATCTATCTCTATATTGAGTTGACGGCATATAAGTCTGTTATTTTGTGATCTTGATTCCAGCGATAGTTTCGCCAATAAATACCAAAGCTAATTAGTTTATGAGAGGGTCAATAGAAAATGATGAATCGTAGGATGATGACAGTAATTTTTATTTGAATTAATATCGTGGGAATATTGTATCTAGTTCTTTCTATATAAGAATGTAAGATTGTTGAGAAATAAAATCATCTATAAACAGATGGTTAAGAATAAAATAGGGTATTGCGCAAAACTCAGTCATAAGTTTACTTGCCAAAATCAAAAAAGAGCGTAAGATACACCACTCATTCAGACGGCAACGTTGAAGATGATTCGGTAGAAGTGATTTGTTTCAGTAATCTTCAGAAGATTTAAGAAATTAAAAACAGCTTCTCTCTTTTAGGTTTAAGTTCAGTTTTGAGTTTGTTTTTTTGAAATTGAATCAGTGCTTAAAAAGAGGTCAAAAATA
>Ga0079226_10000220_pt1 | contig 37989 bp, 43 predicted proteins | sample Poulit2014_FD_76345 | JGI IMG/M metagenome (GOLD analysis project Ga0079226, IMG submission 76345) | Agricultural soil microbial communities from Georgia to study Nitrogen management - Poultry litter 2014 | ecosystem: Environmental > Terrestrial > Soil > Agricultural land | place: USA: Georgia...
AGGAATTTTTCTTTTTATTTTCTCACCGATTTCCATATTATTAGTATGAATATATGCTAGAGTCTCATTGACTTCCACATAATCATCAATCTTTTTATTTAATACGATCCCTGTACTCAAATCTATTTTACTATCTAATGTTTCTCTACCTGCACCTAGTTCGAAAGCACATTTACCTATACTTTCTGCATTAATTGATTTAATATAACCTTCAGTATTACTTTTTGCCTCTATAATATAATTTGATGTTGGGAGTAAGTTAGGATTTTTAATTACTTCGGTATCTCCATCTTGTAATTCTACCATATCTAATAATTTATTATATGCTTTTCCAGATTTAATATTATCAATTAGCATTTTTCTTCCTATTTTTTCAGTTTGAACTTTCTTCGCTAAAATTAAAAGTTTAGAACCTAATGATAAAGATAATTCATAGAGATCTTTAGGACCTTTGCCTTTAAGTGTATCTATAATTTCTTTAACTTCTAAAGCATTACCTATAGCATTACCAAGAGGTTGATCCATGTTAGTAACCACAGCCATTGTTTTTCTTCCGAAATTATTACCTATAGTAACCATTTTTTGAGCTAATTTTTCTGCAGATTTAAGATCTTTCATAAAGGCTCCACTACCTACTTTAACATCCAAAATAATTCCATCTGATTGAACAGCTAATTTTTTACTCATTATACTGCTAGCTATTAATGGAAGACTATCTACTGTAGCGGTAACATCTCTTAAAGCATAGATTTTCTTATCAGCAGGAGTAATATCAGCAGTTTGACTGGATATAGCAAGATTGATGGAGTTAGCATTCTTAATAAATTGGTCCATAGATAAGTTTATTTTAAAATTTTTAATAGATTCTAATTTATCTAATGTTCCGCCTGTATGTCCTAATCCATGACCTGACATTTTGACAAAAGGAACATCGCAAGAAGCTATCATTGGTCCCAATAATAATGTAACACTATCACCTACACCACCTGTTGAATGTTTATCTACCTTAAGTCCCTTGATACTTGATAGATCGACAGTATCGCCAGACTCCATCATAGATTTTGTTAAATTCAAAGTTTCTGTATCATTCATATTATTTAAAAATATCGTCATCAAAAATGCTGACATTTGATAATCTGGAATATCACCATTAGTGTATTTTTCTATAGAATAATCTATTTCTTTTTTAGTAAGTGTTTTGCCGTCTCGCTTTTTGCTAATAATATCATATATATTCAAATTTAACATCCTTTACATTAATCTTATAATTTCTATTACTAAACGTTCAAATTTATCTTTTACCTTAAGAGATGTTTCAACAACTTCTTCATGGTTTAATGGCTTATCAAGAATACCAGCAGCCATATTTGTTATACAAGAAATGCCTAATACATCTAGAGATTCATGATTTGCAATTATTACTTCAGGAACAGTAGACATACCAACTGCATCAGCACCTAAAGTAGAAGCTAGTTTAATTTCTGATGGTGTTTCATAGCTTGGACCTGTAAACCACATATATACTCCTTCTTTTAAATTAATATCTAAATTTTTTCCAACATTTTGTGCTAATTCTATTAACTCTTTACTATAAGCTTCTGTCATATCTAAAAACCTAGGACCTTTGGATTCTAAATTAGGACCAATGAGAGGGTTGGTTCCTGAAAAATTTATATGATCATTTATTATCATCAAATCTCCAGGTACAAAGGATTCGTTAACACCTCCAGCAGCATTTGTAACTATTAATTTTTGAATTCCTAAAGAAATTAATGTCCGTATTGGAAAGGTTACTTTGGATAGTGGATATCCTTCATAAAAATGAAATCTTCCTTGCATTGTGACCACAGTCTTATCACCTAATTTTCCGATTACTAAATGACCGGCATGTCCTTCAACGGTTGATAATGGGAAGTTTGGTATATCTTCATAAGGAATGGTAATAGGATCTTGAATTAATTTTACTAATCCTCCTAATCCTGATCCTAAGATTATACCTATTGTTGGTGATTTAGAAATTTTATTGTTTATATAAGCTACACTTTCATTGATTTTTTTAATATAATTCATATTAATTTCCTTTCTTGATATTCTAAATAAGTTTATTAAATTTTAAGTATTTATTCTATTATTATTTATATAAATTGATTTATTATTAATCTCATTATAATGGGTGATAAGATACCTTCAATTAATCCTCCAACTAGTGTGATAGTTGTAAATGTAGATATTAGAATAATATATTCTTGAATATTAAAATTTGGATTTCGGGTACTTTTATTTCTAAAAAGGTTTGTTAAGCTAGATGACATAGTCATAGCTATAGCTCCTGCTCCAATAAGACCAATAATTATAAATAAGTTTTGAGGATATATACCTAATAAGGATGCTAAAAATCCTCTAATTCCAAATTTATAAACTAAAATTGATACACTGAATCCTATAAATATAGATTTAATAAAGACTATCATTGGAATAAATATGATTCCTACATTTATTAATCCTAATACTCCTATAAGAATCACAATTAATACATTATTGAAAAATGAAGTTTTTAATATTGATAGTCCATCATATTCTCCTAAATAAACATTTTTAAAATATGGATGAGATAATTTCAAAACTGTTTTTTGAACAGTGGAACTAAATTTTTTAACAACTAAAGGTCCTAGAATGGTTCCCAAAATAAATATTATAGATAAAATAAAATAAAATAAGAAGTTGTACTTAATATGTTTTTTTATTGATTTAAGTAATTGTCTAAACATTAATATAAAATCCTCCTTTGTATACAAACCTTTTAGAAATTGTATGCTAAATAGGAGGACTTTATAACCTCTTAAACTTTGTTTAAATAATCTTTTACATAGTATATTCCTATAATAGTCTTACTATCTATGATTTCTCCTTTATTTATCATGTTAATAAGCTCATTAATATTGAATTCTACGGTCTCAATAAATTCATCTGGTTCAGGATCAAGATCTGTTATATAGATATCTTCAGCTAAAAATAAATGGATTTTTTCATTACAATACCCTGGCGAAGTATAAAATTCAGATATATAGTTTAATTTATTAGCTTCATATGAAGTTTCTTCTCTTAATTCTCTAATAGCGGTTTCTCTTGGCTCCTCATTTACCTCTAGTTTTCCAGCAGGTATTTCATATAAAAAGTCCTCTGCAGCTTTTCTATACTGTTTAACTAGTATTAGACAATTGTCATCGGTAATAGCAATTATGCCAACACTTCCTGGATGTTCAATGATTTCCCTTTTAGAGTATTTTTTATCAGGTAATTCAATTGTATCAATTCTTAAATTTAAAATTTTTCCTTCATAAATCTTATCAGACTTCATAGTTTTTTCTTCATAAATCATATATTGTTACCTCCAAAATTTAATATTCCATTTTATAATAAAATAATGTATTATTTTATTATATTATATCACATTATATTAATTGTTGGAATGATTCTTGTTCCAGTCTAATTTTATCTGCTATAAGTGCTATAAATTCACTATTAGTAGGTTTACCTTTATTATTATTTATAGTATATCCAAAAATTTCTTCAATAGTATCAATTTTACCTCTATTCCATGCAACCTCTATAGCATGCCTAATTGCTCTTTCTACTCTGCTAGGTGTAGTATCAAATTTATCTGCAACAGCTGGATATAACTCTTTAGTTATTGCCCCCAAGTAATCCATATCGCCTATCACTATAGTTATAGCTTCCCTTAAGTATAAATATCCCTTAATATGTGCAGGTATTCCAATTTCTTGAATTATTTTAGTTATTCTTGTCTCTAAATCTTTATCTTTATCTATTGTTACAGATTTTTCGTTTTTAGAAATGAATTGAGTAGGATCTATATCATTATAAGAACGATCTAACTCAGCTATTTGTAATAATCTACTGATAAAGACATTAAAATCAAATGGCTTAACCATATAGTAGTCGGCTCCTAATCTTATAGCTTGTTGAGTAATCTTATCTTGTCCTACAGCAGATAATATCATTACTTTTGGGAAATAATTATCTTCAGATTTATTTAATTTTTCTAAGACACCTAATCCATCTAAATGTGGCATTATGATATCTAATATTAAAATATCCGGTCTTTTATCATTGATTATTTTTAAAGCCTCTTCACCATCTTTTGCTATCCCTACAATATTAAACTCTTCTCTAGAAGATATAAATTTGGCAATTATTTGACTAAATTCCCTATTATCTTCTGCTATTACTACTTTCAACTTATTCAACTAAATCTCCCCCTATATAATAATAACCCCTTAATAAAGTATTTCGACATAAGATTCAAAAAACCTTCTTTTTAAACTTTAATTATGAAAAAAGGAGAATAAATTAAAATTTATTCTCCTGATTTAACATCCATTCAATATACAATCCATATCCTTTAGTTGGATCATTTACAAAGACATGAGTTACTGCACCTACTAATTTACCTTTTTGAATTATTGGACTACCGCTCATACCTTGAACAATTCCACCAGTTTTATCTAATAGCTCATCATCTGTAATCTTAATAATCATACTTTTTTGATTTTCTGTGTTTTGAGATTCAGTCTTTAAAATTTCGACCTCAAACTTCTCTATTTTATTATCGTCTAAAGTAGTTAATATATGAGCTTTTCCTTCTTCTACTTCACTTTTAAAAGCAATTGAGATTGGTTTTAAATCATTTGTTTTTAAAAAGTCTTTTTTTAAATTTCCATATATTCCGAATTCATTGTTAAGACTAATATTACCTAGTGTTTCATCTGTTTTATAAAATGCTCCTTTTATTTCCCCAGGAACTCCTTTTTTGCCTTGTTCTATACTCGATACTTTAGAATTCATTATTAAGCCATTATCTACATTAAGGAGTTTTCCAGTGTCTATATCAGTGATTCCGTGTCCTAGTGCAGCAAAGGCATTGCTTTTAGGATTAAAATAAGTTAAAGTTCCTATTCCTGTAGTTTTATCTCGGACCCATATTCCTAATCTATAAGAATTATCCTGAATACATTGGATTGGAATAGACTGGGTAGTAAATTCACCTTTATTTCTCATTATAGTAATATTTATTTCTTCCTCTTTAACCTCATTTAATATTTTAACTACCTGCTCTGCATTTTTAATTTCTTTGTCATTGATAGCAATAATACTATCCCCAACTTTTAGCCCTGCATCTTTAGCTGGACTACTCCTCTCCCCATCAACATCTACTACATCAGTTATAGCTACTATCAATACACCTTTAGTATTTAGTCTAACTCCAATAGAGTTACCTCCAGGTATTAATGTTGGTCTATTAACTACATTGACGTTATAATTTTTTACCGAGAATAAGCCTAGAAGTTTAAGTTGTAATTGGGCATTTCCAATATTGTTTCCATTTAGATTATAAGATTTTTTCAAGTTACTTTCATTTTCGTTGTAAATTGTCTCGACCATATCATTTTCATTATTATATTCTAAGGAAAAAGGAAATAAGACATCTAAATTTTTATTTTGGCCTTTAATTATTTTAAGTTCTGAAGACTGAGTTAGAACATGATTTAATTGTAAATTAAAAATTAATAATAGTATTATAATTATAGAGAATAACACAGATTTCTTTAGATTAGATTTAGGTTTGATTAATTATCACTCTCCTTTTTATTAAGAATTCACCTCCACAAATAAAATTTAGTACACTTATAATTTAGCCTTTTTTTAAATATTTATGCTTCACAAATTTTTATAAATTTTCTAATAAAAAACAAACTACCAAAAGTTATTAACTTTTGGTAGTTTGTTTTTTATCTTTTACTTTTTTAGACATTTCAATCATTTCTTGAGCGTGATGTAAGGTTGTGGAAGTAATATCGACTCCACCGAGTAATCGTGCCATTTCATGGACTCGCTCTTGTTCATTTAATTTTTTTATACTAGTAAATGTTTCATCATTTATAGTTTTTTTAAAAATAAGATAATGACTATCAGCTAGTGCAGCTATTTGTGGTAGATGTGTAATTGATATAATTTGGTGATTATTAGAAATATGCTCAATTTTTTCACCTACAACTTGAGCAGTTCTACCACTTATTCCAGTATCAATTTCATCGAATATCATAGTTGGAATTCTATCATAATTAGCTAAAACACTTTTAAAAGCTAACATTATTCTTGACATTTCTCCTCCTGAAACTATTTCAGAAAGTGGCTTTAATTTACCAGCAGAATTAGTAGATATAAGAAATTCTATATAATCAATCCCATCTGAACCTAAAGTACTTGTTTTACTGAAGACAATTTTAAAATCAATATCCTCCATATTCAAATCTCTAATTTCTTTTATAATTTGTTTTTCCACCATATTAGCTATATTCTTTCTTTTTTTGCTTAATTTATTAGATAGTTGGTATAATTCATGTTCTTGTTTTGATATGTTACTTTTTATCTCTTTAATCTTGTTATCGTAATCCTTTAATCTATCTAGCTCAGAATTAATTTCATCTTTATACTCTAAAATTGCTTCGATAGAATGACCATACTTTCTTTTTAAATTATTAATTTCATCTAGACGTTCAGATAATAAATTTAATTTAGTATTATCTATATATATTGTATCAATATAATTAATAATATCATTATATAAATCTTCTAATTCATAATATGTTTCATTTAGTCTATTTAGATACTTATCTAAATTATTATCAAATTTAGTTAAATTGTTTAAAATACTAATATTTTTATTGATGAGATCTAAGATAGAAGGATTTTCATAATGAGAACTCCTAAAAGATTCTATAATTCTATCTAGTCCGAAGCTTATTTCTTTAATGTTTGATATCTTTTTATATTCATTTTCAATACTTGACTCATTAGTTTTTTCTAACTGAGCTTTGGTTATTTCCTCAACTTGGAACTCTAGTAAAGCAATCTCACGCTCTCTTTCTCTTGGATTTTTACTCATCTCTTCCAATTTTCTTTTCTCTACTATATAATTTTTATATAAAGATTTAATTTGATTTTTAAGAATTAAAAAATTATTATCACCAAAAGAATCTACTAATAATTTATGATTTTTTACGTTTAGCAAAGATTGATGCTCATGTTGGGCGAATATATCTACTAAATTAGAGGAGATTTTATTTAGCACAGACAAAGTTACAATTTTATCGTTAATTCTAGAAATACTAGGTTTATTTAAGGAAATCTCTCTTGTGATTATAAGTAATTTATCTTCATCAATATCTATACCATATTCATTTAATAAAGGTTCTATATCTGGTAAGTCATCAACCAGAAAAAGAGCTTGTAAAATAGCAGTATTTTCGTTTACTCTTATTAAATTTTTATGACCTCTGTTACCTAGAATAATACCTAAAGCCTCTATAATAATTGATTTACCTGCTCCAGTCTCTCCAGTTAATAAGTTTAAACCTTTAGTAAAAGAAACTGTTAGATCGTCTATAATTGCAAAATTCTTTATATTTAATTCTAATAACATATAAACCTCCAAGATAATATATTATTTAAAAGTAGAATGTGCTTTATTTACTATATCTGTAATTATATCATCTGAGAATCTATCTCTAATGTTATTTTTAAGATGAATTAGAAATTCAATGTTCCCTTTAGCTCCTGTTATTGGAGAAAATGACAAATTTAATACTCCTAAGTTTAAAGAATTAATATAGTTTATTATATTTCTCAGTACCTCTAGATGAACATCTTTATTTCTAATAATTCCATTTTTACCTACTTTATCTGGACTAGTTTCAAATTGTGGTTTTATAAGTGCAACAATTTCTCCATTTTCCTTAAGAAGATGTTGAGCCACTGGTAAAACTAATCTTAATGATATAAAAGATACATCTATAGATATAAAGTCTATTTCATTGTTTATTTTTTCTTTAGTAACATGTCTTATATTTGTTCTTTCCATGACAATAACCCTATCATCGTTTCTTAAATTCCAATCTAATTGACCATATCCTACATCTATAGCATAAACTTTTTCTACTCCATTTTTTAACATACAGTCTGTAAATCCACCGGTAGAAGCACCAATATCCATTGCTATATTTCCAGATAAATTAAGATTAAATTTTTCAATTGCTTTTTCTAGTTTATATCCACCTCTACTTACATATTTTAAAGGGTTTGTCTTTATATATATATCCACATCTTCACTATATTTTTCACCTGGCTTATCAATTCTCATATCTCCAATAAAAACTGTTCCCTCCATAATAATTCTTTTAGCTTTCTCTCTTGAACTTGTTAATCCTTTTTCATAAAGTAAAATATCCGCTCGTTTTTTAGCCATAGACTCTCCTTTATTTTTTATTTTTTTTATTTTTAACTAAGTTAATTTTAAACGTATTTTCAATCAAATTAATAAATTGAGATAACTTAATAATTATGGTTTCATAATGTATTAATGCAATAGATTTTCCTAATGCTTTCCCTCCTACAGTTAGAGCAGCTGTGGAAGCAGTGATTAAAATACTCAAAAGAGTAGAATTTTTAAAATTATAAATCCTAATTAATTTATAGATTAAATTAGCTCCTATTGCTCCAGATATAATTCCACTAATATCACCAACCACATCATTACAAAAATTAGACACAGGCCCTGCATTACGTATTAAATATATAGCTATTCTAGCTTCTTTAATACGTTTTGATGCCATAGAATGGAAAGGCTTTTCTTCTGCTCTCGTTATTGCGATACCTATAATATCAAATATAATTCCAATAATAATAATAATGTTTAAAGTAAAAAAGGCAAATAACAGATTTAAGTTTTTAACTAAGTTTTCTGATAGAATGCTAAAAATAATAGCTAAAATGAAGGTCCATATAGTGATAGTTAATACCCATTTTATATTATATTTATTAAAGAATTTAGAACCATCTTTTCTTTCCATATAAAATACCTCCAATTATAGAAAAAGCTGATAGCAATTAGCTATCAGCAATGAAGTGATAATAATTTGAGTAAATTTTACGGCTTTAGGTCCAGCAGGATTTCCCTGATAAAAACTATCTGTCACCATAATAGCGGTTTCCCTTTAATTCTATCACTATTTGTCACCAAATATAGAGCTGGATTACCACTTAGTCCGCACTTTAATCCTCAAATTATTTCTTAAATTGAACAGTCTAGGAGTTTTCCCCAACAGTCATTCTATCCCTTAGCCTCTTTTGCAAAGTAGATTTCGATATCAAAATTTAAAATGTTTGGGCCCTTGAATTTTAAATTTTGTACATATCATCCGCCATACTTCACTCAAGGCAGGCTACTCTGCCCCTTTATAATGCAGGTTTATCATGATATAGGGTAATTATATATCATGTCTCCACGAGAGTAGGGTCTACGCCTACATGCCATTGTAGATCGCCCCATCTCTCTTACTTCCTGAAAAAGCCCACGACTGGGCGTCGCAAGCTCCAACAAGAAACTTCATCGATTTTGCCCTTCGACGGATTTTTAGCCCCGCCTTCTAGGATAGTTGTGCTGACTAGAATACTGCACCACTCTAGGCTAATATAATTATAACATATTATTAAAAAATATTCAATTATACTATTATCGTTTCCTATTTATAAGTATATTAATTAATTCCTGTAAAAATGTTGTATCCTTATTTTTTAGTTTTTTTAACAACTTTTTTGATTTATCAGTATACTTTATCATATCTTTTATTGATTCCTTTTCATTAAAATGATTTAGATATGTAAATTTTCCAATTTTAGAATCCTCTTCAGCATCTAAAAGATCGTCTTGAATTTGATAAGATATTCCCATATATAGAGCAAATTCACGTAAAATATCTATTTCTTCATCAGATGCTCCTCCTATAATTGCACTAGAAACTATTGATGCTTGAAATAAAGCTGCTGTTTTAGCTTTATACATAAATAATAATGTTTTTTCATCGATAGATTGGTGGCTACTAAACAAATCAACTACTTGTCCTCCTATCATACCATGAAGTCCAGAATATCTACTAATTTCCATTATTGCTCTACTTTTGTTTTTATATTCTTCCAGAGAATGACTATTCTTATACATATCTGTAGATATAATTTCAAAAGCATAGTTTAGTAGAGCATCACCAGTTAAAATAGCCATTGCTTCTCCAAACACAATATGATTAGTAGGTTTGCCCCGTCTAATTTTATCATTATCCATGGAAGGCAAATCATCATGAATCAAGGAATATGTATGTATCATCTCTATAGATGATGCATAAGGAATAATAATATTTAAATTATCATTAAACATTTTAAAGACTTCTAATGCTATTATAGGTCTTAGGCGTTTGCCTCCTGTGAATAAACTATATTCCATAGATTCTAATATTTTATCTTGATAGATAGAATTAATATTGAGATAATTTTTTATGGCTTTATCTATAATTTTACGATTTTCTATTATTTTATTTTCAATAATTGTCATCTTCCTCCTGAATATAATCTACCTCTTTTATAAGATTATCTTCATCTAGTAATAATTTTATTTCACTTTCAGCTCTTGTTAAAATTTTATTACAATATTTATAAAGTTCTACTCCCTTTTGAAACAATTTCAAAGATTGGTCTAATGTAGTTTCATCTTTCTCTAATTTAGCCAATATCATTTGTAGCTTGTCTAATGCCTCTTCATAAGATAATTCATCAATTTTCATGAAATTTTTCCTCCTTATTTACATTTTGAACTACAGCATCAATAGAACCATCTTTCATAATAACTTTTAAATTGTCATTAAGAGAGAGTTCTTTAATAGATTTTACTAAGCATCCATTTTTATTTAGTAAAATTCCATTTCCATCTTTTAAAGATATAGATGGATCTAATAATTGCAATCTATTTTCTAATCCTAATAATTTTTTACCTTGATTATTAATTAAATCTTTAAGTTTTTTGTTTATCTCTTGAAATAATATATCTAAATCTTGCTTTCTTTCTCCTATTTTAAATGAAGGGTTATTATATTTTAATTCTCTAGATAGTATATCTAATTGTGCTTTGCTTGTTTTAATATTTATATTATTATAATAAATCAATTCATTATATTTGTTGTTTAAATTGTCGATTAAATCTATAATATTTGGAACAGCTAATTCTGCTGCAGCAGAAGGGGTTGCTGCTCTTAAATCTGACACAAAATCAGTTATAGTAAAGTCGGTTTCATGACCTACAGCTGATATAACAGGGGTTTCACAATTAAATATAGATCTAGCTAGATCTTCATCATTAAAAGCAAATAATTCATCTATAGATCCCCCACCTCTTCCAAATATAATTAAATCAATATCACTTCTATTATCTAAATAGTTTATAGCTTTTATTAAATTTGAAGGTGCATTTATTCCCTGTACTAATGATGGATATATTAGTATATCACAGATAGGATATCTTCTATCTATAACTGTTAACATATCTTTAATAGCTGCTCCAGTAGCAGAAGTTACTATCCCTATTTTATTAGGCATAAATGGTATTTCTTTTTTAAATTTTGTATTAAATAAACCTTCTTTTTCTAGTTTATTTTTTAATATTTCATATTTTCTATAGAGTTCACCGACTCCTTGACTATCTACTTCACTAACATATAACTGGTACTCACCATTTCTCTCATATATAGAAATATATCCTTTAGCAATTACCTTTTGCCCCTCGATTAAATTCCCATTAAGTTTTTTAGCATTATTACGAAACATAACACATTTTATTTTACCTGTTTCATCTTTTAAAGAAAAATATAAATGTCCACTATAATGCCGTTTATAATTGGAAATTTCACCTTGAACTTCTATATTTGATAGGATCATATCACTAGAAAACAACCTTTTAATGTAGCTATTTACTTCACTAACTTTAAGAGGTTTCACCCTCATCACCTCCAGATTAGAACGTCTTATTTTACAATTACTTTTTCAAACTATTTACGACCCCACCTAGAACACCATTAATAAATTTAAATGAATCATCATTACTTAATTTTTTAACTATTTCGATAGCTTCATTAATAGATACTTCTATAGGGATATCTTGCCTATATAAAATTTCATATATAGCTATTCTTAAAACAGCTAAATCTACACTGGCTAATCTATCGATAGACCACCCTTTTAAATTTTGCTCTATATATCTATCAATTATATTTAAATTTTCTTTAATTTTGTATATAGAATGATTGATATACTTGGATTCCATCTCATCAAAAGTAAAATTATCAAGAAAGGTATTTAATACTTCTTCTGAAAAGTCATTAATAGTTTCCATTTGAAATAATAATTGCATTGTTCCTTCTCTTGCTTGTTTTCTTCCCATTTATATATCCTCCTAAATTATATTGTAGAATCTTAAACTCTTCTATCAGAAGGAAGAATTTTTATTTAATAATATTATCTCATTAAAAATATTATTAATCAATAATAAACTTAAAATTACCCTCTGTTAACAGAGGGTAATTTTAAGTTTATTGTAAATCGTCTTGGTCTTCAGTTTCTTTTTTAGTATTAACACCTTGGACATTTATATTGACCTTTGAAACATTTAATCCTGTCATAGTTTCAATAGAATCCTTAACATTTCTTTGAACTTTTTTTCCAATTGTGCTTATGTTTGATCCATACTCTACTATAATAAAAATATCTAAGATAGTTTCATCATTCCTAAGTTCAACTTTAACACCTTTAGATAAATTTTTCATTCCTAGCATTTCAGTAATACCACCAGTAATACCACCACTCATCCCTGCTACTCCTGATATTTCTGTGGCAGCGACCCCAGCTATTATAGCTACTACGTCATCTGATATATTTACATTGCCGTATTCTTTTCCCTCGTTTATAATGTTTTCTGACATTATAACACCTCCATGTCCCCTATATTCTATAATGATTATATCAAAGTAATATATAATTTACAATAACCCTATTGTTTTTTCATAATCTTAATATTATTCATATCATATTTTGTTTCAGATTTTAAAATATCTAGAATTCTAACTGTATCCTCTTCTTTTAATTCATCTGCAGAAACTATTACTTTTACATCTTCATCAGTTAAAAATACCAATGCATCATCAAATCCTTTAGATTTTATTAGACCTTCGATCTGAAGCTCTTTTTCAGATGTTTTTCCTATTTTAATTACTCCTTCTTGTGCTTCAGATATCATTTTTTCATTTGTTTTGTTGTTATCAATAATTTGATTTAATCTGTCTATTGAATTTGCCCTTAGTTTATCTCTAGAGAGTCTATATTCCACAAAATAATTCCTATTTGTTGCTGATGCTTCTTGGCTAATTATATCTTCAGTTTTTTTATTATTAGATTCTAGTATATTATCTACATCTTCATTTTCTTTTTCATCTTCATTTTCTTTTTTTACTTCATTCTCCTTCTCATCTTTTGTATTGTCCTCATCATTATTTTTTTCTTCGTTTTTTTGATCATCATTTAATTCAATCTCCATTTCTGTTTCATCATCACCTTGGGCTTCTAATATATTATTTTCACTGAGATATTTTTCTTTTTCCTTAACTTCGTGATCTTGGTATTCTTTAGATGTTTTTTTTATAGCTTGTTGAGTTAATTGATGATTTATATATCCTGTGAAAACTAATAAAACTACTAATAATCCTATGACAGCTGGCCTCTTAATCTTAAACATAGTATCCCCCTTATTTTTCTTTATATATTTGTAAACACTTGAATTTTGTTAGCAGATATTCCTAATACTGTTTTAACAGCTTCATAAATATTTTCTAATATTAAACTGTCTTCAACTTCCTCTACTACTACAATGACTCCTTTAATATTAGGTTGAATTTCTTTTAATACAACAATATCATCAGAAGAATTTAACAGTTGTGTCTTTTCATCTTCTCTTTGTATTTTTCTTTCCCCTCCTTCTGAATCTATTTCATCTGTAGTCTCTGTTGATTTTGTATTATCTGTAGCTGGAATTTTCTCGGAGCTATCCTCTAATGTAACCATTACATGTACTTTATCCACTCCTTGAAACTTCTCAAGAATTTCTGTTAGTTTGTTTTCTAATAATATTGAATAATCCTCTGTTTCTACTACATTAGTATATTCACTATCTTTATCATTTATAACCGTAGATTCCTTATCTTCATCCTTAGATGTAAATCCGTTTATTAATATTAACAATAATACAGAAAATATTAAAACTAGAAATAAACGATTTATAAACTTCTTGTTGTTAATATTACTAAGATAATGTTGAATTTTTTTTATAATCTCTTCCATGATAACCCTCCTTATTCTTTTATATAGATATTTATATTTTTTGGATCTACTTCTAATACTTGGCTTAAATGATCTTTTAATTGAGAAAAGTTCTTTTCACTTTCATTTTGGTTTTTAAAATCTTTAAAATTGATTGTGTCAACCCCAATATTAATATTATTTTCTTTATTTTCACTAAGTACAATATCTAGAGTCTCAATATATCCATAATTTTCTTCAGAATAATCAACTTTAATGTTTATATCATAAACCCTGTAATTATCAGATTCTTGAATGGTTTTAGAGATCTCTTCTGTTATTTTTTCTTTATATACTTCATCAATCTGCTTTTGTTGTTTATCTAGTATATTATTATTTAGGTTGTCAATATTAGTAGTAGAGACAGTGTCATTTAGATTATTTAACACCCCTTTGTCTAGATTAAAATTAACTTTACTTATATTAATAAATGGGTTTATAACTGTAAATATTATTAATAATCCTATTACAAAGTTAATGTGTTTTTTAATACTGCTTTTTGGCATAATCAAATCAATTAAAGAAATAATAGAAAACAATATTACTAAATCTTTTAACCAAGAGTATATAAAATTACTAATTTTCATAATAACACCTACCTCAACATTAAAAGGTTATTACTTGTATCAACAACTACTGTTATCGTTATAAAAAACATAATTCCAATTGCAACCATGCTAATGAGGATTAATAATAAGGTTTTAGAAGTATTTCCAAAAAATTCAACTATATTTTTTGATGCAATAGGTTCAATTATTGCTGCTGTTATAGAATATATAAGTAATAATACAGTAATCTTGATTAATGGAATAAGTATAATCATTACTAATATTATTAATCCAACTATTCCAATTCCATTCTTAAGTATGGCAGATGATCCAATAACAGCATCTATAGAATCAGATAAAAATCCTCCTACTATAGGTAAGAAACTATCAATAGCAAATTTTGCAGTTCGAATAGTTAATCCATCCATTTTTGTTGATAAGCCATATATTGTTAATATTCCTATAAAAATTGTAAATACTGCTGAAATAATAAATATTATTATTTTACGACCTAATTCAGATAATTTACTTAATTCAGTCCTGTTAGATAAATTAGATAATATATTTAAGATAAAAGAAAAATAAATTAACGGAAATATTATATTTTTAATAATTGTTCCCATAATATTAACGCTTCCTAGTATTATTGGATGAAATATCATTCGACTACTAGGTCCACCTGTTAAAACCATCAAAGTTAACAATATTGGTAATAAGATCTGCATAAAATTAATCATTCTATTTACCGATAATTGGGTTGTTTTCATTATCTGAGAAAAATTTGTGATTATTAATATTGCGATAGTCATATATGCAAAATAATTAGCAAACTGACTAATAGATGATTCTTCAAAGCTATTTTGTAAATTGGTTAAAATAGCTGACATTATAGTTATAATTAAAACTTTGGATAACAGTGTTAAAGATATAGATAGCTCATTTATAAATATTTTTTTTATACTTTTCATTACATTTTTATTTTCTAGTATTTGTTCACCCCTTAATAGCTTTAAAACAATATCCTTTACATCCTTTCCTAAATATATTTCATTTTCTGCCATTAATTCTTGTAAAAGTCTATCTATTTCTTCACTATTATTTAGATCTAGTTGTTTATTAATTATTGATTCTATGATTTGTTCCTCAGCATAAATTGAAGGACTAAATACAAGTATGAAAACCCCTATACATAATAAAATTAATAATACTTTTTTCATTTTACTCATCCTTATGGTAAGATTTGTGTAATTAGATCTACTAAAGCTAGGAGTATAGGCATAGCTAGTATCATAATTATTATTTTACCTGCTAATTCTATTTTCATTGCTATAGAATTTTCTCCGGCATCTCTGCATATTTGTGAGCTAAATTCTACTATATATGCAGTTCCTATTATTTTTAAAATGACAGTAAAGAAAGTTATTTCTATATTAGCTTTAATTGTTAAATCTCTTAACACATCTATAACATATACTAGATGTTTCAATATTATGGAAAATATTATTACTCCTGTAATTATAGAAATGTATATAGTAAATTCTGGTCTAGAATTTTTTAATAGGATAATCAGAGTTGTAGCTATTATTCCTAAGCTTGCAATTTGGAATATTTCCATTTCTTTCACCTCAATATAATTTAAATAAGTTCCTTATATTATCAAATAATTGACTTACCAGATTTATTACTACCCCCAATACTATAATTACTCCTACCAAAGTTATTAAATAAGCATATTCTTCTTTGCCTGATTTATCTAAAACTATGTTAAGTATGGCTGTCACCATTCCTATTCCTGCAATTTTAAATATTAAATCAACTTCCATATACATCTCTCCTATACCAATATAATGATAATACCTACTCCCATAACCACACCTAAGGAACGATAGAGTTTTTCATTTTTTTCTTTTTCTAAATTAGCTTGTACTGCTAATTCGTTGATTTGTTCCTTGATAAAATTGAAATTCTTTTCTTGGTCTAATCTATTAGTTTTGCCTAATATTTTTCCTAAAAACAATATAGTTTCTATATCTTCTTGTTCGAAAGAATAATTATTTTTTAACTGTATTTCTAAAGATAAAAAACTGTCATAAATATCTCCTCTTTTTTCATTTAAGAGGTCTTGATTTATATCATAGAATATTTGTGCAATATCACCTTTACCCTTCGAATACACGTTATTTAAAGCTTCTGGCAAAGGAGTATTCCCTGCTAAAATTTCAGTTTCTAATATTCTTATACAGTATTCTAGATCCATAATATTTTTAGCTCTTTTGCTAAATGTATTAGCATATAGAAACCCTATAACAGACGAACTTAATAGTATAATTGTATAAAATATAATTGTTAATATACTCATTTAATGTTTGTCCTTTTTTATAATATTTATAAAGGATTGGCCATCAATAATTGATTTAATAGTTCCTACACCTTTAGATCGATCTAATATAATAAATCGTTCAAAAATTCTATCTTTAATTAAACTATGGATATTTCGTCTGTCTTTAATATCTTTTAAGCCATCTCCGTGTATAGTTGTTATAAATTTAATTCCAGCTCTAAGTCCTTCAGATATAGCTTGTATATCATCGATGCCTCCTATTTCATCTACCGCAATAATATCAGGAGACATAGATCTGATTAACATCATTATGCCATGAGATTTCAAACATCCATCTAAGATATCAGTTCTTATCCCTACATCTTTTTGGGCTATTCCTTGATACATTCCGGCAATCTCAGATCTTTCATCTACTAGACTAACTTTTAATCCTGCTTGACTGCCAAATCCATTACTTAAATTTCTAATGATATCCCTAAGTAACGTAGTTTTCCCACATTGTGGTGGTGATATTATCATCGTATTATAAAATTCTTTATTATCATCAAAAAAATATGGAATTATAGAATCTGAAATTCCTTTTTTTTCTCTAGCAATTCTAATATTAAGTGAAGATAAGTTTTTAATACTCTCTATCCCGTCTTGGCTATAGATTATTTCTCCACCTATACCTACTCTATGTCCACCAGAAATTGTGATAAACCCTTTTCTTATTTCTTCTGAAAATGCATATAAAGAATGATTTGTTAATAATTGAAATGTATGACCAAGTTGCTTATCATTTATCATATAAACATTTCTAGGCTCTTTAGTAACCTTTCCAGTCTTACATAAAAAATAGTCTTGGCCTTGAAGATAGATATTTAAAGGTTTCCCATTTCTAATCCTTATTTCTTCAATTTGCTCCTTATAATTTTCAGGAATATTTGAAAGGAGAATTTTTAAATCAGAGCTAAGATATTTAATTACATTATTAAAAGTATTTATTTCTTTCAACATAACATGTCCCTCCTTTATATAAATCTTATGATGCTATATAAAAAATATGCCTTAAAAACAAAAAAAGGAAAGTTTCAAGTTATATAACTTGAAACTTTCCTTTTTGCCTATGATATATTTATTTTTCATATCATTTGACATATTAAATTCTTGACATATATTCCCCAGTTCTAGTATCAATTTTAATAATATCTCCATTATCTACAAATAGAGGAACATTTAAAGTAAGTCCTGTTGATACCGTAGCTGGTTTAGTAGCACCTGAGGTAGTATCACCTTTTATACCAGGTTCAGTAGATGTAATCTCTAATTCTACGAAATTTGGAGATTCTACTTCAAAAATTCTACCTTCATAAAATCTAACAGTAGCATTATCTCCTTCCTCTAAATACTGAATAGCATCATGAGCAATTTTATTATCTATAGGTAATTGTTCATAAGTATCTGGATCCATAAAATAATATAATGAATCATCTGCATATAAATATTGCATTTCACGTGTTTCTATATGAGCTCTTTTAAATTTTTCTGTTGAGTTAAATGTTTCATCTTTTATTATTCCAGTAAGTACACTTTTGATCTTCGTTCTTACAAAAGCTCCACCCCTACCAGTCTTTACATGTTGAAATTCAAGTATTTGATATACATCTCCATCTTTTTCAAAAGTTATTCCTCTTCGAAATTCTCCAGCTGAAATCATAAGTTCACCTCCATTTATATAAATTACAGATTTCATACAATTTTAATACATAAATAGTATATCAATATCTAGAATTGACTACAAGTAAAATATATGTGGATATATTTACTTGTATTAATATTTTTTAATTAGTTCTGGATAAAGATTCATAAAACCAGGCAATTCTATACCATAATAATATATATAGTCTTTGTTATATGATAAATTCAGCTGAGGAAATTTATTAATATATCCTTTATGTATTATAATTCCTTCAACATTGAGATCTACATCTTTATTTATTATGAATTCTCCGTCTTGTACTATTAATATTCCTTTAAAATCCAAATCTTGATTAACTACAAAATTACCTTCTATAAATATAATTCCTGATAGATTGATTTTCTTGTCATTAATATGATCTTCTTCACCTATTATTAATTCTAAGTTTTTATTTTTATCCTTTTCAATAAACAGGAAATTATGCTTAGTATTTAATTTTTTATCATTAAAATTAGTTATTAGTTCATTATTATTGGAGCGAGTTATAGTAAGAGAATCATCTTTTAAAAATATACTAGCAAATTTTGAACTTAAATCTTTTCTATAATCCTTCATTTCATTTTTTATTGAATCTAGTAAAAAGTCAAAACTTTCAATCTCTTCAGCTTCTAATTGAGAATAATTTATATAGGGATTTCCTAATTCAAAAAGATCATTTATTATAGGTCCAGAGCAAGAAATATTACTTGAAACATTTTGGTAAAGAATTTCTGTTTTAATATTTAGATATTTTCTATTGTTGATATCATCAAATTTTATATTTATATATTGTCCTTTAATATCTTTAAATAGATCTTCATTAAGTTTTACTTTATACATATCTTTTTTGAAGTTATCTTTACATTCTTTTTTCAAGTATGGGTAGATATATTTTTTAATATAGTAAGGATTGTATATTAATCTATTTAAAATACTTTCGCTCAAAGTATTTAATTGTAAAGTTTTAGTTTCTGATGATGAAATAGATAACATACTAATATTATTGTAGGTTATAGATATACCAAATATAAGAATAATACTCATAATTTGTAAGATTATTATAGATATAAATCCAGTTCTTTTCATAATTTTATCCTTTCTAAAACTCTATATCAGGTCTTAATAAAATGGTAGATTTGAAGTTAAGGGAGCTTGTTTGATTATTCACCATATTTATCTTTAAATGTAATATTTTATTTTTTAAGTCTATATTTGTACCTGTAAAAGAACTTAAATTAGTACATATTTGATTAAATCCTTTAAAATTAACTGAATTTGGATAAATATACTTATCTACCTCACAAGCTATCCTTACTAAGTTATTATTTTCTATATAATAAGTTATAAATTTCAATTTATTTTTATTTCGTACCATTAATACAAAACCAATATTAGTTGGAAAATCTTTATTTAAATCTGAGAATTTCGATGATGATATTATTTTATCAGAAATTAGTATTTCATTTTTTATATACTCTAATCCATATTGTCCATTTAAAAAGATATCATTATTCTCTTCAGAAATTTTTACAGAACTATCAACAAATGTAAAAATAGAAAATATAGTTAGTATTAGCATAGAGATCAATGTAATTCCCAATATAAACTCAATTAAAGTAAATCCATTCTTATTTTGGAATTGTACCATAAATCTCCACATTTTCTATTACTCCTTCTGTTATTATAGGTTTAATAACTACTTTAAGGTTCCATAGATATTCTTCATTTTCCAAGTTAATTAATTTGCATTTGTATTTTTTAATGTATTCTGGATCTAAATCAGTAAATTCTATTTCATCTTTTAGTTGCTCTAAGAGTTTAGATGAATATTTATCTTTAGATTTTAATCTCTCGAATATATATTCTCCTAAATAATTCATTTCTTTTCTTGATTCTATAGTTTTCACAGTCATAATGTTATTATTAAATAGAGGTAATATAAATGTTATAGTTAAACCCATTAAAAATATTGAAATTATAATTTCCCAAAATACAAATCCATTTTTATTCATATTATTGCTCCTATTTAGAATTTTTTGTATCGAGGTTGATTCTACCTGTTACAGGACTAACACTTACTTTATATTTTTTATTTTTGCGATTTCTTAGATATAATGTTCCACTATCTTTTGTAGTCCCATTATACATAAATGTAAATGATGTAACATTATTTAAATCATCAATTCTAATCCCAGATGCAAATTTTGTAGTTATTCTTTTGTGAATATTATTTTCAGGGCGGACACTATAGCTATTTTGAGAAACATTAAACTGAACTGTATAATTTTTAGATTCCATTATTGCCCTATTTCTTGTAAACATTAAATCTCGTTTAAAATTTTCTAGTTCTCTAAGTTCTTTAATATCCATAAAATAATTAGTTTTAGGAAGTGTTATTCCTAAAACAATAGAGATTAAAGCTATTACTAGTAAGGTTTCTATTAAAGTATAGCCTCTTTGTCTCATATTAATTTCTCCAATCAGATTTAAATTTATCTAAATATTTTGATTTCAAATAATTGTTTATTTGTCATTTTAAAATCAAAATATTATATATTAAAATTTTTTAGCATCTTGACTAAATTACATTAAAACTTTATAGAATAAATTTGTTATAGTACCAACTTAAAATGTTGTTTCCATATAATAGTACGATAAAAAAAGATAGGATTATAAAAGGACCAAAAGGTATTGGATCTTTCTTAGTTTTCATTTTAAGTGATAATAAAATTACAGAAATACATGCGCCTAAAAGGAAAGATAAAAAAATATTTAATAAAATAAGTTTAATTCCTAGAATAAATCCTAATGTGGAGATTAAAGTGACATCTCCTCCACCCATACCTCCTTTAGACAATATGGCTATAGCTAAAAATAAGACTCCTGATATAATAAATCCTGCTAAACCGTTTAAAAAGTTTATAGATTCATTATACATAGAATGACTTAGTATTTTATGTATAATCGTAGATATAAATATAATACTCACTAAAACATCAGGAATAATCATATATTTTAAATCTATAAAACTTATAATAATTAGGATAGATGATATGATGCTAAAGAATAAAAAGTCCAAGGAAAATTGAAATTTATAATATAAGACACTATATATGATAGCATTTAACAATTCAATTATAGGATATTGTAGGGAAATTCTATCCCCACAATATCTACATTGACCTAATAAGATTAAATATGAAAGTATTGGTATGTTATCATACCATCTTATGTGTACATTACATTTAGGACAGTATGAACTTGGAAAAGCAATATTTTTTTGTATAGGTATTCTATAAATACATACATTTAAAAAAGATCCTATTATTAGTCCATATATAAATACTATTTTTATCATATTTTTTCTCCTTAGATTGTAATATTATTCCTTTTACTTCATATTATCTGGATAAAGTGTTTTTTCAGAATCTTCTCCATAAGATACAGTGAATATGCCATTGCTTTTTGTATAATTCAAATGAAAAAGTTTATGATCCTTGTGTTGAGGCTTCGTATCTTTGTCTATGAGATCTTTGTTTTCTAACTCTTTAATAGTGAGTTTAGACTTATCTTCTTCACTTAAATCACTCGCTGTAGCGTGTAATTCTGCTGCTTTAGCAATCGTTGCAGCTGATGCTTTATCTGCCGCCAAGATTGCATTATCCCTGAATCCTGTTAATTTAGGTATAGCGATTGTAGCTAAAATTCCTAGTATAGCTATGACTATAACTAGTTCTACCAAAGTAAATCCTTGTTGATTTCTTGCTTTTTTAAACTGTGTAAACATTGGCATTCCCCCTAATTTTTAATTATATTAATTTTATTAAAGCTTAACTAAATAATATATATCATATCAAACATTGGTAATGTGATAGATATAACAATGAATCCAATTATTAAAGCCATAAATATAAGCAATATAGGTTCTACTAGTGTTATCATTCTATGTAGACTATCTTCTACTTCTGTGTCATAAAATTCGGCAGTCTTATATAACATTTGATCTAAAGATCCAGATTCCTCTCCTACACTGACCATAGCCTCCACCATAGGAGGAAATATTCCAACATTCATTATTGCGGTAGAAAGATTTATACCCTGACTTATAGAATCAATTTCTTTAGTTAATCTATCATTTATTTCTTTATTATTGATAGCTTTTCCAACTATGTCTAAGGCATATAATAATGGTATACCAGATGATATAAGTATAGCTAAAGTTCTTGTAAATCTTGATGTAATAATCTTTCTATAGGTTGTTTTTATACCTGGCATATTAATTTTAAGATTATCAATATTTTTACCTCCAGAAAATGTTTTACTATAATATATATATGCTATTATAGTAGACCCAAATAGGCCTAATATTATATACCAATATTTTTGTAAAAATAAACTTATATTTAAAATAAATCGAGTAGGCCATGGCAGTACTATCCCATCATTGGAAAAGACCTCTACAAATGTAGGTAAGACTGCTATTAGCATAAAAATTGTCACAATTATTGAAGTAACTGCTAGTATTATAGGATAAGTCATAGCTGACCTTATTTTATTTTCAAGTTTATTTTCATTCTCAAAATGAATAGCCATTCTTTCCAATATAATATCCAAAGTTCCACTTACCTCACCTGCTTCAACCATGTGAATTAAAATAGATGGAAATATGTTATTTCTTTTCTTCATAGCTTGTGAAAGTGTGTAGCCTTTTTGGATATCTTGATAGACAAAATTTATAGCTCTTTTTAATCTTTGATTTTCAGTTTGTTTTTCTATAATTTTTAAAGAATTTACCATGCTAATACCTGCATTAATCATAGTATAAAATTGACGGCAAAATATTGCGAAATCCTTTTTCTTTACTTTGTTTTCAAATGAATATATTCTCTTTTTACTTTTTATATCTTCTTTTATTGAAATAGCTAAATAACTCTTATCCTTCAACATATTTAGTACTTCTGATTTATTATTTGCTTCATAATATCCTTTTATTTTTTCTCCTTTTTTAGAAATTGCCTTGTATTTATATATCATAACATCCCTCTAATATATTATATTTATTGATTATTAATGGAATTAAAATGGATATCTTTTTTATTGATAATTCCATCACGACACAAATTTAACAATGAATTGTCTAAAGTTTGCATTCCATATCTAGATCCCGTTTCTATAATACCACTTATTTGATGTATTTTATCTTCTCTTATTAGATTTTTAATAGCTCTAGTAACAATCATAGTTTCAAAAGCAGCAACTCTACCACTAGTACTTGCCTTTGGTATTAATACTTGGGAGATGATCCCTTTTAACACTTCAGATAATTGTGTTCTTATTTGTTGTTGTTGATGGTATGGAAATATGTCAATAATTCGATTTATAGTTTGATAAGAACCAGATGTATGAAGAGTTGATAGTACTAAATGGCCTGTTTCCGCTGCGGTTAGGGCAATTGATATAGTCTCTAAATCTCTTAACTCTCCTATTAAAATAATATCTGGATCTTGCCGTAAAGCTGATCTTATAGATCCAGAAAAACTCTCAGTATCTTTTCCTATTTCTCTTTGGTTTATTAGTGATTTATTGTGATTATGAATATACTCAATTGGGTCTTCTAATGTTAATATGTGACAACTTTTTTCCTGGTTAATAAAATTAATCATTGAAGCTAAGGTTGTAGTTTTACCACTGCCGGTAGGTCCTGTAACTAATATTAATCCTTGTTTTAACATGGCTAAATCTTTTGATATTTTAGGTAATCCTAAAGATTGCATTGATGGAATCTCAAACGGAATAAGTCGTAGCACTATACTGAAAGTCCCTTTTTGTTTAAAGATATTGACTCTATAACGTCCTGTGTTTGAATTAGAATATGAAAAATCTAATTCACCTTTAGTTTCTAATTCTTTAATAAGTTCAATACTTAATATTTCTTCAACTAATTGCTTTGTATCCTCTTCGTTTAAGATTTTATTGTTTAACGGTATTAAACTACCATCAATTCTAAATAAGATAGGTGCATTTACTGATATATGAATATCCGAAGCTTTTTTATTATAGGCTATATTAGTTAAGTCTTTCATTTTCATTTTATCTTCTCCTATTCTAAAGTAAATCCCACCCGTGTTAACTCTTCATATGAAATGATACCATCTATGGCAAGATTGATAGCTGAGTCTAATAATGTATGCATACCATTAGTTATAGCACATTTTCTAATTGAATTATTATCAGGCTTGTACTCTATTAATTTTTTTATATCTTCTATCATAGGCATTACTTCATAAATGGCGGTTCTTCCTATATATCCTTCATGACAATCTTGACATCCTTTTGCCTTATAGAGAAATACTTTGTTGTCAGGGTTTAATTTTAATAATAGTTTTTGATCATAATTAGCTTCATATTTTGTTTTACACTGACAGCATAAGACCTTTACTAATCTTTGTGATATAACCCCTGTTATAGAAGAAGCAATTAAATAAGGAGCTATACCCATATCTATTAATCTAGTAATAGCTGAAACACTATCATTTGTATGAAGAGTTGAAAGTACTAAGTGGCCTGTAATAGATGCTCGAATTGATATTTTTGCGGTATCTATATCTCTAATTTCGCCTATCATTATAATATCTGGATCTTGCCTAAGAATGGATCTAAGCCCGGTATAAAAATTCAGACCAGATTTATCATTTATTTGCACTTGATTAATACCATCTAACTTATATTCTACAGGATCTTCTATTGTTATAATATTATTCTCCATTTGGTTAAACTCCTTTAGTACTGTATATAATGTGGTAGTTTTACCACTTCCAGTAGGTCCTGTAACTAATATCATTCCATGAGGTTGTTTTAATATTTGATTAAATAGATTTAAATTATATTCGTCAAATCCTAAAGATTCTTTTGTAAAGTCAAAATTGTCACGATCTAATAACCTAATAACTATTTTTTCTCCATATACTATTGGTAAAGTTGATATTCGCATATCAATTTTTTTATTATTTATTATAGTCTCTATTCGGCCGTCTTGAGATAGTCTCTTTTCTGCAATATTCATTTTTCCCATTACTTTTATTCTCGTAACTATTCTTGAGTGATCTTCTCGAGATAGATTCATCCAATTTTTTAGATCACCGTTTATTCTAAATCTAATTCTAATTGATTCTTTCATTGGTTCAATGTGGATATCTGATGCTTTGTTAATAATAGCTTGTTCAATAATAGAATTAATCATTTTAACTATCGGTTCAGATATAACTTTTAATGATGTTTCCTTTTCTATTTGTCCACTATTATTTATAGGGTTATATTCTGATAATGATTCTAATGCATTAGTTGAAGATTTAATATTATAATATTTATTTAAAAGTTTAGATATTTCTTGATTACTTAATTGGATAGGTTTTATTTCCATATTAGTGTATAGTTCTATGTCGTTTATAGCTGTGAAATTTGAGATATCTGACATAGCAACTATTAATATATTATCTTTTTGGTTTATTACAATTGTATTATATTTTTTTGCTAATGATTCTGGTAATATATTAACACAATTTATATCAATATTGTATTTATTTGCATTAAGAATATCTTTTGATGATTCTGAATCGTTATTTAATAATAAATTTGTAGATTTCTTTCTAAATATTTTTTGATTTTTAATAGATGACTTAAATTCTTTATTAGTTATTTTACTTATTGCTATTAATATTTTATCTATTTTTGTATTAATATCAATCACCCCATAAATAAATAGTTGATATAATTATATATTCTACATAAAATATTCAAATCCTTCTTTTTTCTTTAGTATTTATAAATATTTGTATAATTTATAGTAGTTTATTAATTATATATATTTATCATTTATGATAAGATTTATTATGATATATGTTGGATTTTTTATACAAATTAATTAAATTTTAGCTCTAATAATATATATTTTTTGTGCAAGACTATTTATAGGAGGTGGATGATATGAAAATTAAAAAATTTAGTTTTTTAGCTCTTTTGTTAGTAGGAATTCTATCTATTACAGCTTGTACTACTAATGATCCGAATATGAACAACAATAGAAATAGAAATTTATCGACACAAACAAGACCTAATGAAACTAGAAGAAATCAAAATAACAATAGACGTAACACAAATGATTTAAGTAGAGATGATATAAATGACAATATAGATGATCTTAATCCAGTTGACGATGGTATTAGGAATGACAAATCTAGAAGCAATCGTGATACAGATGATAATTTAAATAATGGTATGACTAGACCAAAAAATAGTTCTTCTAACAAAACAAACAATTTTAAAGATCAGTCAAATAATATAGCTAAAAAAATAACTGATTTATCTGAAGTAGAAAAAGCTAGAGTTATATTAACTGAGGAAACAGCTTTAGTAGGTTGTAAATTAAGAGGAGATACTCAAGGTACTATGACTACTTCATTAAGACAAAAAATAGAGGATATAGTAAATGATGAAGCTAATGTCGATAATATTTCTATAACTACAGAACCTAAATTATACAGTGAAATAGATGACATGTTTAATAGAATCTCTGATGAACATCCAATTGAAGAGTTTTCTGATGATATTAGAGATTTAATTAATAAAATAACACCTAATATAAATACTAATGGAAATAACAGATAACAAATTAATAAACAATAACTCGATCTTTTAAGATCGAGTTATTGTTTATTAATAATTTTACTTAATTTTTTTATAACTTTATTTTCTATTCTTGATACATAGGATCTTGAAATTCCTAATTGATCGGCTATTTCTCTTTGAGTTTTAGTAGCTTGATTATTTAGGCCATATCTTGACTTAATTATACTTTTTTCCCTATCATCTAACTCCTCATTAATTTGATTATAAAGTTCTCTAGTCTGTAATTTTAAATCTACCTCATTTAATATCTCATCAATGTCTGTACCTAAGATATCCAATAGATTGATCTCATTTCCTTCTTTATCAGAACCAATTGGATCATGTAAAGATTGTTCTAAATTTATTTTCTTGTTAGATCTTATACTCATCAATATTTCGTTATCTATACAACGAGCTGCATAAGTAGATAATCTAGCTCCTTTATTAGGATTATATGTATTAATTCCTTTAATCAGTCCAATTGTACCAATTGAGATCAAATCATCTATATCTTTTCCCGTATTATGATATTTTTTAACAACATGAGCTACTAGTCTTAAATTTCTTTCTATCAGAATATCTTTAGCCTTTTTATCACCTTGTTCATATAACTTAAGATACTTTGCTTCCTCTTCCTTGTCTAAAGGTTGGGGAAATGAGTTCGTATTCATCATATATCCACATAGTATTATAAATGGTTTAAATATTATACTTAATAAATATAATATAGTATTTTTCACAACAACACCTCCAACTATATACTTAGTATATGATTAGAGGTGTTGCTGTGTGCTAGTACTATCTATTTAAATAATATATTTCTTTAACTATTTCTTCAAATATTGGTGTTGCATCTCTAGATCCTAAATTTGAATCTTCTATTAGTACAGATATTGTATATTCAGGATTATCAAAAGGGAAAAAACCTGAAAACCATCCATGAACAACTGACTTTCCATTCAGTACTGCTTCTGCAGATCCAGTTTTTCCACCTGCCCCTCCAATATCTTGTAAATCTATAGACTTTGCTGTACCTTTTGTAACTACAGAACCAAGTAAATCTTGAGCATATTTAGCTGATTCTTTTGATATAATTTGCTCTTCTTCATCTAATATAATATCCTTTATCATATAACCATCCTTATTTGTAATGCCCTTAACTAAGGATATAGGCTTTTTAATTCCTTTATTAACTATTATACTCATCAAATTACTTATCTGTAAAGGTGTTACATCTAATGCACCCTGTCCAATAGCTATATTACCTATTTCTGCACCTTTTACTTCTTCTTTATTAGGTAAATTACCTTCTTTCTCTTCTAATAATCCTATATTAATCTTATCTCCGAATCCAACCTTTTTAGCAGTATCTATAATTTTTTTTCCACCTATTTGTTTGGCTATTTGTATAAATACGGAATTACATGATACCGCAAATCCTTCTTCAATAGATATCCATCCGTGTTGGCCACTACATTTTGTAGGTTTATTACCATTTACCTCTTCGTATCCCTTACAGAAATAATTATTATCTAATATATCTGGTTCTTCTTCCAAGGCTGCTAATAATACTACAACTTTAAATACAGATCCTGGAGGGTATCCTACTCCAATAGCTTTATTATAAAAAGCCATATTCTTGCTTGAATGACTTTTTTCTACTTTTTCTTGATCATAATTAGGTCTTGAAGCCATTCCTAATATTTCACCAGAATCAGCCTCTGTAACAATAACTGCACCATCTACCTCCTTCTCATCCATAATCTCTTCGATAACACTTTGTATTCTATAATCGATAGTAAGTTTTACACCAGAAGGTTCATATGAATCAATATTTTGGTTTACATAATAATCTCCATCTAAAATTAAAGATCTGCTTCTATCATATTCAACTATAAAAGAATTTTGATCATTTTTTCTTAAGTATTCATCATATATCTTTTCAATACCAGCTTGACCTGTATTATCTGATCTATTTGTATAACCTATTACATGGGACAATAAATTGTTTTTATCATATCTATGTATAGTATTTACTATAAATAGATTGTTTTTATGTTTTTTTAATAAATTATCATCTTTTAAAGGTATCTTTAATAATCTCTCCTTAGAATCTATTAATTTATAAAATTCTTCTACTGATAATAATGTATTATTTCTCAATTCATTAAACAATTCTGTATTGCTTTCTACATATGATTTCTCTACTATGGCTATTTGTACAATTTCATTATTAGTAAGAGGTACTCTATTTCTATCAAATATTATGCCTCTTTTAGGATCTAAAGATATCTCTTCACCTCTTTGATTTATTGCTTTAGAAGATAGTTCATCATAACTATATATTTGTAAGTAATATAATCGTAAAGTTAGGCAAATAAATATTATTACTATAAACCCGGATAATACCATATATCTTTTTTTAAATTTTTTTCTATAATTCATGTCCATATAATACCCTCCAAAGATATTATGAACATTCAATTTGAAAAATATACAATTTACTTTACATAAAAATACGATAATAGGTATATTATCGTATTAAACTTCAGTTATTTATCATATATTTTGAAAATTAAGTATAGAATTTATTTTTGCTACCATTACATCTATTGCTACCTTATTATATCCTCCTTCAGGAATTATAATATCAGCATGTTTTTTAGTTGATTCTATGAACTGTAAGTGAGCTGGTCTAACAGTCTCCATATATTGATTTATCACAGAATCTAAAGTTCTTCCTCTATCATTAATATCTCTTAATATTCTCCTAATCACTCTTACATCTGAATCTGTATCTACAAATATTTTAATATCCAATAAATCTCTTATTTCTTTTTCAAATAATATTAAAATCCCTTCGAGTATAATCACTTTTTTAGGTTCTACTAATATTGTTTCTTCTTTCCTATTATGTCTTTCAAAATCATATATCGGTTTATCTATAGGTTTTCCACATATAAGATTATTCAAATGTTTAACTAATAATTTATTATCAAAGGCAAAAGGATGATCATAATTAGTTTTTATTCTTTCATCTAATGAAAGTTCACTTTGATCTTTATAATAAGAATCCTGTTCAATTATAGTAATATCTGTTTCATTAATGGATTTAAATATTTCTTTGGATACAGTTGATTTACCGGAACCTGTCCCTCCAGTAATTCCAATTAAAATAGGTTTCGTCACTTTATCTTTCCTTTCTTCGTCTTAATAGATAAAATTTTTCTACTGGCTTGTCTACTAAAATTTGAATGATTTGTTGAGGATGAGGAGCTACATCAATTTCATTTCCTTCTTCATCCCACATTGAATTTATTCTTTGATTAAAATGTTCAATATTAGGACCGAATATTTCTATATCATCCTTTAAGAAAAATCTATTTCTTTGCTCAACAGTAGCTATTTTACTATTATGATCATAGTCTAATACCATTCCTATAAAATCATAATTTCTTGTATAAGAACTAGTATCATAAACTTGTCCATCTTTACCAAGTTTGTTAAAGTAAAAACCAGTAGTAAATTTCCTGTGACTTACTTTTTTTATTTCATCTATCCATTTATCTTTAAACTCATAGCTTCTAGGATCCATATAGTACTCATCTAAAGCCATTCTATAAGCTCTAATAACTGTTGCTACATAATAAGAACTCTTCACTCTACCTTCTATTTTAAAACTATTAATACCAGCTTTAATTAATTCTGGTATATGTTCAATCATACAAAGATCCTTTGAATTAAATATAAATGTCCCGTCATCTTCCTCATATATAGGAAAATATTGTCCTGGTCTTCTCTCTTCTACTAAATTATATTTATATCTACAGGGATGAGCACAATCTCCTCTATTAGCATCTCTACCAGTCATATAGTTACTTAATAAACATCTTCCAGAATAAGACATACACATTGCTCCGTGTACAAAGCCTTCTATTTCCAAGTCTTTAGGAACTCTTGTAGTAATTTCTTTTATCTCATTTAGGGATAATTCTCTAGCTAATACTACTCTTCTTACTCCTAATTCATACCAAAACATAATAGTCTCATAATTAGTTACACTAGCCTGAGTACTTATGTGGATTGGGAGATTAGGTACTGTTCTTTTAATAATGGAAAATATACCTGGGTCTGATACTATTACTCCATCTACATTCATATTATATAAATTGGTTACATATTCCTCCAATCCAACTAAATCCTCATTATGAGGTACTATATTTAAGGTAACATAAATCTTTCTATTATTTTCATGAGCAAATTTTATTCCCTGCTCAATATCTTCAAGGGTGAAATTTTTAGATGCTTTTCTTAAACCAAAAGCTTCTCCACCGAGATATACTGCATCTGCTCCATAGTTAATGGCCATTTTAAGTTTCTCCAAGTCTCCTGCAGGAGCTAAAAGTTCGATCTTTTCCATTTCTACATCACACCTCTTTATATGTTAAGGCAACACCATCTCCTATTGGGATAACAGAAGTAGTGTAACCATCTATTGTATTTATATATTCTAAAAACTCTCTTAATCTTTTTACTATTGTTTTATTTCTTCGTACTACTAACTTATTCGTTGCTACCATTCCTTTGAATAGTACATTATCAGAGAGGATAACTCCATTTGAATCTAGATAATCAATACATATATTAAAGAATTTTAAATATTGACCTTTCGCTGCATCAATAAAAATAAAATCAAATTTTTTATCAATATTTGGAATTACCTCTTCAGCTTCTCCTAAAATTAAATTTATATTGTCTTTATAAGGACTTGTGTATATATTCTTTTTAGCTAATTCTAGCATATCCTCTCTTCTTTCAATACTAGTAATTTTACAATCTCCATTTAATGCATCTGCCATTATCAGGGATGAATATCCTATTGCAGTACCAATTTCTAAAATATTTTTAGGTTTATGAATTTTTAATAAAGTTTTAATAAATTGGGCAACTTCAGGTTCAATTATAGGAATATTATGTCTTTGGCCATAAGCTTCTATAATCTTAATATTTTCATCTTTATTAGGTATTAATTCATTTATATAATCTATTATATAATCTTTATTTATATTATTCATTTTATCATCCTACTTCTTATAATTTATATTAATATTCTCTAAAATTAGCTGCACTTTTATATACATATAATATTAAGTTTCCAAATAAGATTAAAGAAGCTAATTCTCCTAATGCTATTCCTAAAGCAGTGTATACATAAGGAACCTTTGTAAAATAAGATACCCAAATAGATACAATTAATCCATTTAAGGCTACAAGTGGAATCATAGCTGTAATCCTACTTTTCATCTTAAAAGTAAAATAAGCAGCTACTAATGTAACTAAACTTCCGCCTATAATATCTATGATACCAAAGCCCGAAGATGAAACTAAAATTAAATTCGATAATAAAACACCAACAAATAATCCTGGAATAGCAGCAGGCTCAACTAAAGGCAATAGTGCCAATCCTTCAGCTAGTCTTAATTGTATAGGCCCAAATGTTAGATTACCTACTGGTAATACTAACATTTGTAATATAATAAGCACTATATAGATGGCAGCTATTAAACTTGCTTTAGTTAAATATCTCGTATTCATATTATTTTCACTTCCTTACTAATGTAATAAATATCTTTTATATTATATCATATTTATTAATATTACAAAATAAATCCTTGGTATAGTTTCTACTATACCAAGGATTTATTAAACTTCCATTATAATTGGTAAAATCATAGGATTCCTTTTTATCTTATGATATAAGAACCCTCTTAATGAATCTCTTGTTTCTAATTTTAATGTAGCCCAATCAGTAATATTTTTTCTTTCACATTCAGATAAAGCCTTACGTACTACTTTCCTAGCTTCAGCCATTAAATCTTCAGACTCTCTTACATAAACAAATCCTCTAGATATAATATCAGGTCCTGCTATTACTTTTCCACTTTTCTTACTCATAGTAACTACAACTACTATAAGTCCATCTTCAGAAAGATGCTTTCTATCTCTTAATACAATATTTCCTACATCTCCCACACCTAATCCATCAACTAATATATTTCCTGATGCTACAGGTGATCCAAAATTAGCTTTATTTCTAGATAAATTTAAAGTTTGGCCATTTTCCATAATAAATATATTTTCATCAGACATTCCTAAAGATTTAGCTAGATTAGCATGACTTTTCAGATGTCTATACTCTCCATGAGTTGGAATAAAGTATTTTGGTTTTAATAAAGTATGAACTAATTTTAATTCTTCTTGATTAGCATGGCCTGATACATGAACATCCGCTAATGCCTCATATATTACCTCAACACCACTTTCAATTAGTTTATTTATTACAGCCGAAATAGTTTTTTCATTTCCTGGAATAGGTGATGCAGATAATATTACCAAGTCATTTGGTAATAAGCTAATCTTCCTATGTTCAGAAGATGCTATTCTAGATAATGCTGACATAGGCTCACCTTGAGATCCTGTGGTTATAAGCACTAATTCATTATCATTATATTTGTTCATATCATTTATATCTATTAATGTACCATCTTGAATATCTAAATATCCTAATTCAGAAGCTACACTGGTAGTATTCAACATTGAACGGCCAGATACTACTACTTTTCTTTTGTTCAATTCTGCAGCATTTATAACCTGTTGAATTCTATCTACATTCGATGCAAAAGTTGCAACTATTATTCTTCCTTTTGCAGTTGAAAACAAATTTCTAAATGTATCCCCTACCGTTCTCTCACTAACAGTATAACCTGGTCTTTCTGCATTTGTACTATCTCCTAATAAAGCTAATACACCTTTGCTTCCTAATTCTGCAAATCTGTGCAAATCTGTAACCTCTCCCGATATTGGTGTAAAATCTATTTTAAAGTCTCCAGTATGAACTACGGTTCCCACTGGTGTATGAATAGCTAATGCAGCTGCATCTGGAATACTATGTCCTGCTCTAATAAATTCTACTTTCATTTTACCAAGATTAACTTCGTCACCATGTTTTACTACATTTAAATCTACTTCACCTAATCTATATTCTTTTAATTTGTTTCGTAAAAGTCCTAAAGTTAATTTAGTTCCATATACCGGTACATTAATTTTCTTTAATGCATATGGAATAGCTCCTATATGATCTTCATGACCATGGGTTACTACTATACCTTTGATTTTCTTCTTATTTTGTAATAGATATGTTATATCTGGTATTACTATATCTACCCCTAACATTTCATCTTCTGGAAAAGTCATACCACAATCTATTACAATAATCTCATCTTTATATTCTAATAAAGTAATATTTTTACCTACTTCTCCTAACCCTCCTAACGGGATAATTTTTAACCTATTCGATTTACTCATTAAATCACTCCTATTGTTCTTCTTTTTATATTATTGTCCTATATTAAACATTTAATTCTGAGCAATAGGAAAGCCTGAGGTTTTATCCACAGTCATTACAATATCCATAAAATTGTACATTATGGTCCACAATATCAAAATCTTCTTCTTTTTCAATTTCTTTTTCTAATGCCTCCAATAAATCCAATTTTACTTCTATTACTTTCCCACATTCTAAGCATACTAAATGATGGTGGTGATCTTCCGTTCCACGAATTAATTCATATCTGCTAAACCCATCATCAAAATTTACTCTATGAACTATTTTTAATTCTTCAAATAACTGTAAAGTCCGGTAGATAGTTGCTATACCTATTTCTAAATGCTTTTTCCTTACTATATTAAATATATCGTCGCAACTTAAATGTTCAGAATGGTGCTCAATTATGGTATTTAATATTATCTTTCTCTGATAAGTTAATTTATAACCTTCTTTTTTTAATATTTCTTTATAATCTTCAATATTCATCTTCATCACATTCACCCGTTCATATCCCATTATTTAATCTTATCTTAAAAAACAATTATTGTCAATTATTGCAAGTTTTCTTTTAGTAATTCTTCATAAGCTTTTTTAGCTTCATTTAATTCATTTTCATCTATACCAACTAATATTTCATTTCCATTATCATCTATTTGTACCTTTAAAATATAAGTACTAGATTCCAAATCATCTGCTGGTAATAAAGCTACATAATCAGTATTGTCTAATGTAAATTTCCCCTTTATTAGAAATTCTATCTCATTTCCTAATTCATCATAAAATAAATATTTTTCACCCATTTTTATAACTCCCCTCCTAATCCATCTAAATAAGACTGTAATATATAGGTAGCTGCAACTTTGTCTATAACCTTTTTCCTGTTTTGTCTACTAACATCTGCTTCAATTAATACTCGTTCAGCTGATACTGTAGTCAATCGTTCATCTATATATATAATTTCTAAACCAAATTTATTTTTTATATTTTCAGCAAATTTTATTACTTTTTCCCCTTGTGGTCCAATAGTTCCATTCATATTTTTAGGTAATCCAACTACTATCTTTCCTACCCCATATTCATCAATAATATCTTGCAAGGTAGATAAATCCTTTTTTCTTCCTACTCTTCTAATTGTAGTAACTCCTTGAGCTGTAATTTTTAATAAATCACTTATTGCTACACCTATGGTTTTATCACCAACATCTAAACCTAATATTCTTTCCATTTATCTCTCCAATATTTTTTATTTAAATTCATTTTATATAATTAAATATACTACTTAATATGTATAGTTTCCAATCTATGTAATAAAAAACATATATAGTACTATATATGTTTTTTATTACATTTTAATATTAATATTAAAATATAAAGATGGATAGTATTACTTAATCTATCCATCAATGTGTTATTATTGATGACTCTTTAAATAAGTTTGTAGAATCTCCTCTAATAATTCATCTCTTTCAAACTTTCGAATAAGAGACCTAGCATTATTATGACTAGTGATATAAGTTGGATCTCCTGAAAGAATATAACCTATAATTTGATTGATAGGATCATACCCTTTTTCGTTTAAGGCTTCAAAGACTGTTAATAACACCTCTCTAGACTCAATTGGTTTTTCATCAGATACATTAAACATTACTGTTTCATTATAATCCTTGCTCACCTTTACACCTCCAATTATTTATATTGTATCATATATTCTAACTCTTGGACTAATATTATTTATTTTGTGCTCTAATTAAATTAGGTACCATATCTAAAGCTTTATCAAGTTTAGTAATATCTTTACCTCCTGCTTGTGCCATATCAGGCCTTCCTCCACCATTTCCTCCTGTGATTTTTGCTACTTCTTTAACTATATTTCCAGCTTTTATTCCTTGAGAGTTTAAATCTTTAGTTACCATAGATAAAAATGTTAATTTATTATTAAATGTAGAAGCTAAAACAATTACACCAGAGCCTAATCTATCTCTCAATTGGTCTCCCAAATTCCTTAGATTCTCCATATCCATATCTTCTACTTTATAATTTATATAATTAATACCATTTATATCTTTGACTGAATTTAATATTTCAGTTACGATGTCTTTAGATAAATTTCGTCTCAATATCTCTATAGTTTGATCCTTTTCTTTAATTTCATCTAATATAGAATTAGCTTTTTCAATTAAATTTTGTTTATTTGTTTTAAGGGTATTACTTACCTTTTCAATCTCATATTCTATATTATTCATATATTCATATACACCACGTCCAGTAATTGCTTCTATTCTTCTAACACCCGAAGCTATCCCACTTTCTGATAATATTTTAAACAAGCCTATATTTGCAGTATTGTTTACATGGGTTCCTCCGCATAATTCTTTAGAATAGTCCCCTATTTCTACTACTCTTACTACATCTCCATATTTATCTTCAAATAATCCTACAGCACCTCTTGCTTTTGCATCTTCTAGAGAAGTCTCTGTTGAATTAATATCTAAACTCTCTAATATTTTGTTATTTACTATTCTCTCTATTTCTAATATTTCATCATTTGACAAACTTCCATAATGGGAAAAATCAAATCTTAATCTATCAGGCAATACAATTGAACCAGCTTGTTTAACATGATCACCTAGTACTTCATTTAAAGCCTTATGAAGTAAATGAGTAGCAGTATGGTTTCTTTTTAAATCTTCTCTTCTACCTTTTTTGATTATAGCTACTACCTGATCATCTACTTTAACAGTTCCACCTAATACTTTTATAATATGAATAATTGAGTCCTCATCTGTATTCTGTGTATCTAATACTTCAGCTCTAAAATGATCATTTTCTATAATTCCAATATCTCCAACTTGTCCACCAGATTCAGCATAAAATGGAGTCTCTTTCAATATAATTATACCCTCATCATCTTTTTTTAATTCCTTAACTTTCTCCATTTCTTTAAACAATCCTAATACATTAGTATCTGTCCTATACTCTTCATATCCAATAAATACAGATTCTAATCCTTTAAATAGTC
>Ga0079226_10000221_pt1 | contig 37880 bp, 63 predicted proteins | sample Poulit2014_FD_76345 | JGI IMG/M metagenome (GOLD analysis project Ga0079226, IMG submission 76345) | Agricultural soil microbial communities from Georgia to study Nitrogen management - Poultry litter 2014 | ecosystem: Environmental > Terrestrial > Soil > Agricultural land | place: USA: Georgia...
ACCAGCACTCTCGCTGGTGATCGTGACCTCCAACCCGTCATCCACCTGCTTGCCGCCGTCGCTCCATGCGTTCGTTACCAATGCTGTGCGATCTTCAGACAGTTTCGACCCGCGCCACAGGTTCACCTGCGTGACTTCCTCCATCTCCTGCCCAGGAGTCTCAGTCCCAGGCACACCAGAGCGCGGTGACGGAGACACCAGGTCATCCGTGTTCGTGTCCGTCACGTCCAGGTAGTAGCCGTAGGTCTTCGCTCGGTAATGCGCCGATGGGCGAATACCCGACTCCGGGCCAGCCTCCACGTCGGAGAAGTCCCATGCGTTCTTATCGTCAAAGAACCGGTCCCCCACCAGTTCCACCGGGTCATCCGGCACGTTCGGAACATCACAGCACCCCTCCGAGAACAAGACCGTCCCGGAGACGGAATGCTCACGCGACAACTGTTCACCCAACAGGCTGATCGGTTTCGCCCGACCCAGGAGTTTCTGGGTTTCCTTCGACCGGTCATAAGACCCAGACAGGCCAAGGCCACCCTGCATTCTCAGCATGTAGTCGAACGTTTCCCCATAGTTGAGGAACAACCAGTTCTCCGTGTTGCCGACACAGTTGTTGACGGTCTTCCGCCACGGTCCGAACGTGGCTTTCGACGGAGCATCCGTCGTGGCTATCGCCCGGTACTCGTTCACTCCCCAGATTGAGGGAATGTTATCGACCAGGGTGGTCTCCGCGTCGAACGGAATACCCACCATGATCGGCAACCACTCACCACCGTTGATGCGACGTTCCACGTCCACCATCACGATCACGGCGGTCTCACCCTCCACCGGGTCATCCGATTGCAGGTGAATGTTCATCTGCCCGGTGTCTTCCCCGTAGGTGAGTTCACCGAACAGTTCAGCCGGGACCAGGAGTTCCACATCGAACACGGTCTCAGCCCAGTCGGACCACTGACCCTTCGAGTTGCGAACCTGGACAGCAATACCGTATCGGTCGCCGTCCTTGAGTTCAGTCCCGAACTCCGTGGACGTGGCCGACGATTCCGCTTCCTTCTCATCCAGGATGGAATCGAAAATATCACCGGACCCGAGCGCGTAGATGCGAGCCTTCCACGCGATCTGCGCCAGACCTTCATCCTGTGCGTAATCCCACCCCAGGGGGACCGGCAAGGCGGTCAGCGGGTTCGGAGGAGCACCAGCCTTGATTGAGGCAACCGGCTTCGACCAGCCAGTGACGAATGCCGACTTGGACCAGGGACCGTAGCCTTCCTTCGTGTTGCCCTGAGTGCGGACCTGCCACTCATAATCGACTCCGTTGACCAGTTCCCCAGCCTCAGCCAACCATTCGGACACGTCCGTGGACTCCGGGCCGACCGTGATCCAGTCCTCACCCTTCTCCCGGTAGCGGAGTTCGTAGTGGGACTGGTCGGCACCATCACCATCATCGTGGTGTTGCCACGTGAACGTCACGTCCTCATTGAAATCCACCACGGACCCATCCGGGGACAGGTGATCTGGTGCCTTCGGGGGAACGATCGTGTTGACGGTGTTCGACTCCGACCAGACCGAGTTCCCGCCCTCACAGTTGTTGAGGATGCGGATACGGTACTGGTTCGTGCCGTTGCCAGGGTTCGTGTCCATGTACGAAGACGTGTACGGCTTCGACTTCACCTGACCGAACGACGACGACACAGTGGCCCACGAACCACCGTTCACCCGCCGCTGAAGCTGAAGTTTGAAACAGCCGGACTCAGCAGGACTGTTAAAGTCCCACGTCACCTTGATATCTGAGCCGGACGGCTGAACCTTCGCCCGAACATTGACCGGCGCGTACGGTTGCATACGCACATAGTTCGAGTACGCCCACCCCGAGGAGCCAGCCGAGTTGTTGGCACGCACCCGGCGACGGTACGACTTGTTGTTCACGCCAGGGTTCGACGTGTACGACTTGCCCTTCACCGTCGCAGAGTGCATCCACCCCGTCCACGAACCACCGTCAAGCCGCTGATACTGCACCGTGTACGACGACACCGGACGAGCGGTCGACGTCGAATGAGACCAGGTGGTCTTCGTCCGATTGTCCGACAGCAGAGCCATCTTCACATTCGTCGGAGTTTTCGGCTTCGACACAGGCCGCTTCGGAATCCTGATCGACGCAGACACCGAATGCGAACCCGGAGACGCTTCCACACCCGTCAGAGACGCACTCACAGTGATCTTCTTCGACCCGCTGTAGGACGTGGACACAGTTTTCGTCAGCGTCTTGATATGCGTTGACGTGCCATTGATCGACATGTCACCCGTCCACGAACCCAGCGACCCGCTCATCTTCGCCGTGTTGAACGAATCCTGAGTCCTGTACCTGGACTCATAGTAGAGCTTCGCCGTGACCTTAACCGATGAGGTGCTGTTCTTCACCGAAGTCGGAGAGTAGGTGAGGACCAGTTTCGTGCGACCCTTCACCGATCCTGTGCGACCCGAGTATTTCGTGACCATTACGCGTTGACCTCTCCACTCTTAGCCGTCATCCGAGTCCTCACCCGTTCCGTCTTCTTGTCCCGTTTCAGCATCTCCACAAATTCGAGAGCCGACTGCAGGCCAGCCAAATCATCCACGTTCAGCTCCACGTTGATGTACGTGTCACCGCCACCCAGATTACCGTTCATGAGTGCGTCAGTGACGTTCGGCGGAACCACGTACTCGTTGCGTCCCGTCGCATTGTTCACCAGGTTCATGCCAGGAGGCAGAATGCCACCCTTGTCACGCAACAGCGGCTTGATAGCTGGCATATTGCCAACGATCTTCGACACCAGACCACCATCGGCGTAATGGTTATGCTTCTGCCAATATCTCTGAGCACCAAGCCAACCACCGTAGCGGTCGTGGACGTACTTCCTCATTCCGTCCAACTGCTTCCACACACCGTACTTCTTCGCCGGTGCCCCACCCAGGTAGGCGCGAGCGGTCGAGTTGATCATCTGCGGCAGACCGGACGCGGTGGAGCGCGGGTTCTGTGCCTTCGGATTCCAGCCGGATTCCTTCGACACGATCCAGTTCATGGCCTTCTTGCGAGCACCCGACACTCCACGAGCCGCGGCCCATGCCTGACCCTTACCGAACGCGACACCCTTCGTGATTCCGCCGCCAATGTCGCCCACGAAGTCAGCGACCTTGGCGATGTTGTCCTTGATCCATGTGATCGGCATCCCGATCATCTTCTTCGCGCCGCCGCCGACAAGTTTGCCGAACGCACCGAACTTGGACACACCACCGGCGATCTTCTTCTTCAGTTTCTCGAATGGTTTCGTGAAGAAATCGAGGGTCAGGCCACCGTCGCCACCACCGGAACCGACAGCGGCACCACCCGACGTGTCAAAATGCGCGTGATTGTGATGTCCCGGCCGACGCCAAATCACACCGATCTTCGGGAACTCCTTGCGGAGCGTGGGAATCATCCGGTCGAAGAACGCCTTCTCCGTCGCGTTCTCTCCACCGGGACCGTAGTTCGCGTCGAATGCTCGACCCGAGTAGTGAAGCGAATTGGGGGAGTGCCTGCCGACACGCTGTCCCCACGCCTTGAACTCAGTGATTCGAGCACCCTTCCGCTTCCACCAGCGTGCCGCGTCCGAGAGCGTGCCAACACTGCCACCCTTCGCGTACCCCGGCACCGGGACGAAACCACCCGTCGACAGACCCGGCAGATTACCCGTCTGGTTGATGTAGTTCAGCACACCGCGACCGTGACGGCGCGTGATCTTCCGCTGAGCGGCCTTCCGGATAACGAACTCGTCAGCATGGACCACACCGGCAGGTTGCAGTTTCCGGCCAGGACCAGTCCAACCACCCGAGTCAAAGCCCTTCGGGAGCTTCATGTACCCGATCTTCTTGACACCGAACTTGCCAGCCAGCTTATTGAAGCCGGAGATGATGCCACGGTTGATGACCGTCGAGATGACGAACTTCACCGGCTTCTTGGCGACGGACTTCACGCCGTCCCACGCCTTACCGATAGCGTTCTTGCCAGCCCGGAACGCCTTCGGCAGAGTCGTCTTCACCGCACGCGCCAGCGGATCGAACGCGTACTTCTTGATCCCCTTCCACACGGAGCTGATCTTGCTCTTGATCCCGTTCCAGACCGAGGTGACGGTGCGCTTCAGAGCATTGAACCGTGCTTGCAGGTTGTCCCGAATGTACCGAATGATCGCCGAGAAAATCGGCTTCACGTACTTGTTCCAGACCGCGCTGATCTTCGCCTTGATCGCGTTCCAGACCGTGTTGACCGTGGACTTCAGGAAATTGAATCGCGGCTGAAGCTGACTCTTGATGAAGCTGACAATCGGCTTGAACACGTACGTCTTGATGAACGTCCAAACCGTATTGATCGTCTTCTTGATCGCATTCCAGACCGGCTTGATCACCGAGTCCCGGAACCACGTGAACGCCTTCGACAGTGTTCCACGAATGAACGACACGACCGCCTTGAAGACGATCTTCACAGCCGCCCACCAAATCTTGATGATGCCAGTGATCAGCTGGAACACGACACGGACGACTTCACCGAAAATCTGGAACGCAGGCTTCAGCACCGCATTGAAGAACTTCACCAGTGCCTTGAAGATCGCGGACACCACGGTCCACCATGCTTTGATGTACAGCTGAATCCCGAGGAACACCGGCTTCACGATGTTCTGGTACAGCCACGTGAAGACCGCACCCACCGCGTCGAACACGCCCTTGATGACGGGGAGCACGTACGTCTGGAACCAGCCGACGACGGCCTTGACCGCCGCCATGATCCCATCCCACGCCGGTTTGATGCCGTTGTTCCACAGCCACATCACTCCGGTGGCGATACCATTCCACACGGCCTGCAGGCTCGGCCACACCACAGCCACGAACCAGTCGACGACGACCTTCACCGCTGTCTTGATCGCCGCCCACGTCGCATCCACAGCGGCACGGAACCAGTCGATCTTGTTATACGCCAGCACAAACCCGGCCACCAACGCCACAATCAGCGTCAGGATGATCCCAATCGGGTTCGCACGCATAGCCGAGTTCAACGCACGCTGAGCGATCGTCATAGCGTTCATGGCGGCAATCCGGATACCAGTCAGCGTCAGCCACTGCGACTCAATCACCATCGTCGCAACCGCAATGCCCTTGTGGATGAGGAGACCAGCATTCCACGCCACAAACCCAGCCGCGACCGCCGCAATATACGGGGAGAGCGTCTTCAGTACGCCCCCCACCGTCGCAATCACATCGGGGAGCTTCCCAATCCCCGTGACAATCGCATTACCAATCGGTGCGAGAGCCGGAGTGATCTTCTCGATCATCGGGAGCATCACGTCACCGACAGCGTTCGCAACGTTGTCCTTCAGGATCGCCCACTGGTTCTGGAACGACCCCGTTGCCGCATCGCCAGCCTTGATCATCTGCTTGAACGTCTTGCCGGTGCCGTTCTGCATAACGTCCATCACGTCGTCAATGCTGATCTTGCCCTGAGACGCCATTTTCTTGATCTGGTCAATCGGCACACCGAACTTCTCGGCCAGACCAGACAGAATCGGAACACCCGACTCCGAAATCATTCCCAGCGAATCCATCATGGCGATGCCACCGTTGTTCACGGCCTTCATGACACCGTTCATGGCTTGTTCCATCTTCGACGAGTCGCCACCCGCCGCGATGATCGCCTTACCGACGTTCCTCAGTGTTCCCGTGGCCGCGTCACCCTCGATACCCGCATACGCCAGAGACTGAGCCGCCTTCTGATACGCCTCATATTTGATCGGTGAGTTCGCCGAGATTTTGCGGAGGTCGGTCATCATCTTCGTGGCCTGCTTAGCAGACCCGTACAGACCCGACAGCACCTTCTGCGCGTTCTGCCGCGACACTGCGGCCTTGAACCCGCCGATGACAGCCGCACCCGCCGCCGCACCAACCGCCGCGACACCGGCAGTCATCCCGACCCGCAACGCCCGACGAGCGAACCGCGCCATGCCAGCACCGAGACGTTGACCAGCAGATGCCGTCTTCTTCTCAGCATCCTTCTGGAAACCAGCCGCATTCGCCTTGATGACGATTTCGGCTTCACCGATGACATTCGGCATGGAAACGCGCACCCCCCGTTCGACTTAGAATGTCCCGGCCCATGTGCCAGACGGACGAACGGAGAATGCGCGATCCGGGCAATTCTCAATACTTCAATTATAGGCCAAGCTGAGCCTTCAGGTTGTTGAAGCCCTGCATCTGCGCCTCCTTAGACCACGGGTCATTCGCGCTCTTCTTCGACTCCCCGTAACCCTTCGGCGGTTGCCACAGCTTCGCCTTCGTCTTATCAAGCGAGGTCTGATCCTCGTGACCCTGCGCAATCATGTACCACATGAACGAACAGAACTCACTGATCGACAAGTTCGCAATACGGCCAACCCCGTTGGCAATCGCATACCCCTCCACGTCAATCCAATTGTCGAGAGCGATCTGCGCCAACCGTATTACGACGTAGTAGGGTTCGGCTGAACCGCTTCCATGATCTTGTCGAGCAACGTCATCACGTGATCAATGTCGAGACGGTCCTTCGGATCACCGAGACGCTTCTTCACCTTCGTCGCATCCGTCTTCGTGAACATGAGGTCAACGAACCGGTACAAGTCCTCCGAGGTCACGTCCTCTTCGTTCTTGCCCTGCATCTTGTCGGTGACTTCCATGAGGAGCGAAGTCTTCGGCGGCGTGATCTTGTAATCCACGCCGACGAGCTTCACGTCCATCGTCTCGACCGGCTCAGCGTCAATAACGATTCCCATTGTGATACTCCTAACTAGCTGTTCAGCATTACATATAGTCGCGGACCGACAAAGACCGGTACGCGTCCCGGAGAAAGTGGACGGCAGGAACGCCACGGGTTCGCTTCGCAAACACGAAACTAGTTCCGCCTTTAGGGATGAACCGGAGGAACTTTGCACGCTTCGGGAAGATTGGGCCTGTCCCAAATTCCTGAAAGTTCGCATACGGCACACCCCTCGCTCCTACCAGGTACGTCGCTTCGAGTCCCTGCTTCTTGTCCGGTGCCTTCCGAGGCGTGATCGCTTCCCTAAGACGACCAGTCCGGTACGGGGCACGATTACGCGCCCGTTCCGCTACTCTACCCGCCGCACGCTGAACCGACATGTCCGCCACGTTGTGGAGGTACGGGTTCAACCGCGACGGGTCGATCTTGACCCGGACGTTATTCGTCGCCACGGGTCACGTCATCCTCATCCACGTCACGATCATCTTCCACCGCCACCGGCGCAACATGTTCTTCAACGTATTCCAGCACTCCCCGATCCACGAGCCGCCGAACACCATCCGTGTCGTCGACCTCCACGGTTTCACCCTTACGCGTGAACGGGTTCATGACGTTGCCCTTCACCCAAACCATGATCTTCTCCTAACTGTTAGACCATCTCTGGCCTGTTCTGATTCTACGTCACGCGCACGGCTGAAGCCGCACATTCACAGTCCACTCACCGCCAGCACAGCCACCATCGGGTCCGAGCGGAATCCACTGACCCAATTTATGCACGAACTCGAAGTTCGAGGAGATGCCCGAGAACATGTCCTCCATGTCCTCCATGATCCGCACAGCATCACCCGTCATCTCCTCAGCTGTCGGCGGGTTGCCCTGATCGTCCAAGGTGTGAGCGCACCGGATGACACCCACCCCGAGCACTGCAGTCGCCAACCGGACACCGCACTTCTGTTCAGCATCACGGTTCGGCCAGCCCGGAACCACCTGCACGCACCGCACCCACAGCTGACCGCCACCACCACTGTCTTCACAGCAGTTGTCCCACGCCACCTGCTCGCCCGGAGCCAGGAACTGAATCGCCGTGTCATGACGCATCTCCACGTCGACCGCGTTCAGTAGGTTCTGCATAGCATCACGGACAGGAAGCCTCATCACCGTCTCCTCATCACGGGCTGACTGGACCGGCCAGCCAACCACTTATCCGGGTTCACCACGGTTGCCGGCATAGGCACCTCAGTCGTCGACGACACCCACGAATCAATCAGCCAGATACCCGTCCGGCCCTTCTGCAGTCCCTCGAAGTCGTCGAGCATGGTCATAGCCACACCCTGCCGAGTGATCGACGTGACGCGCTGGGGGAGACGGCATTCTTTGCTGTTGCACGCCGCCAGCACCAACTCACACGCGAGGATTGCCGCCGCGATCCGGCCACCAGTCGGAACCGGTGTACCCACGACCACTTCAACACCCCACGCGCCGTCCTGCTCGACCGGGGCACCGATGTTCTGGAACGACGGCCACTGTCCACCATCCGTCCGAACGAGCCGGTGCCCACCTTCCAGCCGGTACGAGTCCTCCGGGAGCACAACACCCTCGATGACGACCTGCTTCACCTCAGAGACCGGGGCACTGACCCACAGGGACGTGAGACCGTTGCAGGAGCATTCGCACGACCTGCAGGCACCGCACATCATCGGCCAGGACACGACCGGGGGAAGATACTGGTACGTCGGCGGACGATCACACGTCTCATCGGGTCTCAGCCACGACGTTGTGGTGCCGAACTGTCGCTTCGTCCATCCCCACAGGAACCACTTCGCCATGTCCTCGAACTTCGCCTGCACCTCCTTCCCGTTCTCCTCGTCCTCGAACGGTTTACACGTTGCGCACTGCGAGTAGTCCACCGGCCATTCCAGCGGGAACAGTCCATCGTCAGCCATACCGCACCTCTCTCATAGTGAACGGGCCGAGCACCCTTCTCAGGATACTCGGCCCGTGTTCAATCAACCGGTGAGGAGAACACCGTCCCCCAGCACTGTGTCAGTGCCAGGGGTTGTCATTCCCCCAAACCACCGACTGTCGGCATTTCGACAACATCGTTCGACGACTCGGGCGGAGCCTCATCGACGGTGATCATGAGGAGGTGATCGTCCTCGTCGAGAGCAGTCGGGAGCGGAGCCGGAGCGTCAGCTTCACGAATGACGTTGTACGGTCCAACGCCCCACTGGTTGCCCGACTCGGTGTAGGCACCGGAGATGGTGAACTCCACAGCGTCCTCACCGTTGACCGTAATGTCACCGATGGTGCCACCGTTCACGAACGGGAGGAGCACGTAGCCGGACGTTTCCGCCCCACCCTCGCACGCATTCCCGTCAGTGCCGGTCCACAGCTCGAACGCGAACTTCTTGTCGATATCGCCGTCACCCTGCGTGAAGCCGATGACCTCACCCTCAGTGTTCGTGTACTGCTTCGCGTTCGTCAGCCACGACACGAGAACCGGATGCACGTCGCAGAACTGGATTTCGAGGGTGAACCGCTTGAACGCGTCCGGCTGTTTCCGGTTGATGCAGATGCCGCCGTTCGCCTTCTTCACCAGAATCTCATTGCCGTCCTCAGTCTCCGTGGACAGCGTGAGCGTGATGAAGCCGTCAGTCGCCACATAACCGGGCGTACCGGCATCGTTGGGGAGACCGCACTTATCCAGCTCCGTGATCCGGACGATCTTGCCGAGTACCGGAGCGAATGACTTAACAGTAGTAGCCATGACACCTTTCCTTTCGTTGTGTCACTCCGGCCCTACTGCCAGTCGAGAAACGGGTTATCTCATTCATCAGTTTACCGTCGCCGCACCCGCCGCGACACCGCACTCGTCGTACCCGACGACGTACGTTCTGAACGCTGTCGCCAGCAGATCGTTCCGCTTCCGATCCAGCGTGGCCGACACGTCCGACTCCACCGCACCTTGGTAGTAGATGACAGCGGGAGACATGTACGCCCAGAACTCGTTGTCCCCTGCGGGAGTCCCATCCGGTGCCTGATTCACATACCCGGCACCCACCGACACCGGTGTGCCGAGCTTCGTGAGCATTCGAGCACCCGAGGACGCGATCAGACCCTCCGACGCGAACACAGTCGCCGCACCAGGGGTCACATGCAGAACACCGAGGGAACCGTAGTTCGCGGCCAGCCAATCCTCTAGACGGGCCAGGAGAAGGGTGGGAGACACAGCTGACGTGGTGATGGTTTCAGCGTCCGCCTGTAGTGACGGGGTGTTGCCAGCCGAACCGGTCATGAGGACACGTTCGACTGCTTTCTCTTCACCGGCCACGAGCTTCGACTGCGCCATAGTCGTCGCAGACTGTTCAGTCCACGACACCGGCGAGCACTCAAACGGGGCATACACGGTGAACGGTGACGCTTCACCCGCACCCAGACCGTCCGACTTCTCGAACTCCGGCACGTCCTCGCACACGGCACCAGTCACGAACGGTGATCCACAGCCCACGGACTGCCACTCGACACCATTCCGCCAGCGACGATCCTCAGTTCGCTCAGACGCGGCGGAGAACAGACCGTACGGCAGAGGCCGACGAGTCGGAGCTTCGACTTCAATTTCAGGACTCATGCCTGATCCTTTCGTTCAATGGCTTCGGCCCGCACCCGCACCTGACTGGAACGGATACGGGCCGAAATACCGGGAGGAGACAGGACTACTTACGCCCCGCCTGCCGCATCTTCGAGAGCCTGCACACGAGCGGCCAGCTCATCGAGAGCCGACTGGTCAGCCTTACCCGACAGGGACGACGCATTCGCCTTCCCTGCCAGAGCCGAATCCAGCCCACTCACGGCTGACATCTCGTGAGTATGATCGGCAGTCGCCGCACCATCCGCCGCCGACTGAGCCGCTTCCGCCGCAGACTGAGCGGTAGTCGCCGCCGCGTCAGCACCAGCGATCCCGTCCTCAATGTGTCCGAGACGGGCCGCGCTCAGCGGAGTCGACGGGTCGTCGTTGTTCCATGTCTGCTTGTCGTAAGCCATGTTCACTCACTTCCTTCAGTGGTGCCGGTTGGGAGTTGATCGTCGCCAGGCAAGGTTCCCTCACCCGGCACCGTCATTCCCCCGAACCACCAGCCGCGACAGTTCCGTTGCAGGCAATGGCCTCACCGATGTTCGTCGAACCGTTCGGGCAGACCGGGATGGTGACGAACCGCGAATCATGTCCACGCTTCGCAACGAGGTAGCCCTCCTCAGTGAACAGAGCCGTGTAGTCGTTCTGACGGAGCGTCTGCGAATCGTAGACGGTATCGAGGGTGATCACGTCCTGAGCACCACGAACCCAGGTGCCAGCCGCGTACAGCAGAACAGGAACCTCAGTCGGGTACGCCAGCAGATCAGTCGACTCACCGGACAGGTCGTGGAAGTTGTACACGAACTGCGGGTTCAGACCCAGATTGGAGAACCAGGTCGTGATCTGAGCATCCGACACGGCGAGCATGTCGACACCCTGACGGCGAGCGAGGTCCGTACGAACGAGACCCTTCACCCACGACGGGAACACGGCTTCGAGAGACGCGTTCACCGACATGCGGGACACGGTGCGGTAGTGCTGAGCCTGAAGTTCCAGAGCGGTCAGCAGGGGAGCGGTAGCACCGGCCACGTCGGACGGCATGACCACGGGGTCCGAGTTGTCCTCGATGTACTTCAGGAGCTTGCCGGAGGTCTGGTGATCGTGAGCGACCAGGGTGCCACGAATCGTCCGAGCAATGTGCTCCGGGTATCCACGCTGAGCGAGGAGACCAGCCGACAGGCACAGACCGGTGAGACGCAGACGCTCTTCCTGGAAGTCCGGGCAGTCGATCTTGAAGCACGGCTTGTCCGACTCAGCACTGGTTCCCTGGTAGTCGCCAGCGATATCATCATCTTCGGACACGTCCCAGGTGGCCTTCGACAGATTGGCGAACAGGTCCGTGAAGTCGGCACCGTTCGTGAAGCGGATGCCACCACGAGCCACGTTGATCTCCGGGAGAGAGAACAGACCCTCACGGGTCTCGGTCTCCATGAAGTCGTAGATCGTTTCGGATGGGGCGCACCAGCCACCGGAAGCGACGAGCGAACCACCGGGGAGACGGGACTCGTCGACGGCGAACTTCATGGCCTCTTCGACCGCGTTCGGGGAGTCTTCGTTGACGGTCGCTTCCGACGCATAGTTACGCCGCACCGTGGCAACGCTCATCTGCTGACGGATATGACGACCGGCACGACGGGCCGCGTCGAACGAGGACTGGTTGAACGACTTCAGACGGTTATCGACGATATCCGCCGCGTCGATCCAGTTCAGACCCGATCCCGGTTCACGTCCGGGCACGTTGGCAGACGCGACCAGCACGTCCTCGATCTTCATTTCAGTAGGCTCCTCGCGCTGAGGTGGACGCTGACGGGACTTGATGCCGGCCAGGTTCACCCGGCGAGCCTTCGGGGTAGCGGACGCGGTGACAGACTCACCGTTGTCCTTCTCGGAAGCCAGCTCTTCGTCGTCTTCCGACGCGGCGGTCTCCTCTTCTGTTTCGTCTTCGGTGTTCTCAGACTCGACGGTGGTGATATCCACGTCACCGGCATCGTCTTCCGACACGGTTTCACCGTTGACACGGACAGCGAAGTCCTTCGCCTTCTGAGCGCGTTCCTGAGCCGCCGCCTCACGAGCTTCCTGCTCTCCACGCAGAGTCTCGATGACGCTGGTGAGCCCTTCGAGAGCTTCCAGCTCCGAATCGGAGAACTCGGCTTCACCATCGGCGTACAGGTTCGAGAACGCTTCAGTGGCCTGATCGTGAAGCTCGGATACTTCAGTGTCTGAGAGCGTCGACAGGTCTTCGGGGATTTCGAGAACAGTGTCCTGATTCTCGTTCTGATCCTCGAACTGGCCGAGACGCTTCATCGAGCGGACGGAGTTCTTACGAGCGAACATTGTCAGCAACCTTCCTATTTGAGTCATTGCTTCCATGTTCGGCCCTACTCGCCAGCAACGATGACACAATAACGATATCACGCACGACGTTTATACTAGTCGCGCACTTTACTGATACGACCCTGACCATTCTTGGCCTGCAGGTCTTCCTGAGCTTCCCGCAACGAACCGAACGTTGTTGACCCACCGCCGCTGTAGTTGACGACGTATTTCACGGTTCGCTTCTTGCCCTTATTGCAACCGCACCCCATGTTACTTCCTTCCCTTCGACGGGATAAGAATGCGCTTCACCTTCGACGTGGACGCACCATCATTCAGCTGGGAGGCCAGTCGGCGCACCCGCTCCAACGAACGCTCCCGAGCACGACCCTCTTCCACCTTCCGGTAGTCAGCGGCCATTCGGGACAGAGTTGCCAGATCATCCGACGACAGATTCGACTCCGGTGCCGTGCCCTTGTCCTCCGGCATAAGCATTCCGGATGCCACCAACGACTCGACCTCAAACCCGGACGCGGCGAGAGCGGCAGGACGTGGAATCGGGAAACCGGGCATGTTCACGGCGAGCGCGGCCATAAGTTCCAAGCCACCCTTCACCTTCCGCCAGTCACCCGACAGCGGGGAGGCACGCAACGCTCGAACCTGCTCATCGGTGACACCGGGGCGAATCGCACCAGCCAACCAGATACCAAACACGTCTTCACCAGCGGCCACGTCTGCGACAGCTGATCCAGTGTTCTCGTAGTGGGAGACGGTGCCAGCCGCCGACAGAGTACGGCCAGCGTGTGCCGTGTCCATCGTGATCCGACCGGTCGACACTTCGCCCTGATCGGTGAGGACCGACCCGGTGCGGAAGTAGGCGTACGCCGACTGAGACTGAGGAGGAGTGAGGCATTCGTTCGCAAACGCCGTGTGACACGTCCCCCACGCCGCGAGATGACCATACACGCGACCATCATCGGTGACGTGGAGGGCAGTAGGTTCAGTCAGACCCGGATCACTGAACCACTCACGCGGCGGCTGGGCAGGACGTGCCGACGCAATCAGCGACGCTTCCTGAGACTTCGGCGCATCCTCATCTGTGTCAGGTGTGCTGTGCAGGTTGTCGAGGTCCACGTCCACATTGTCGCCACCGGCAATCGTGGCACCAGCGAACGCTGGGATAGCGACGAGAGTAGCGGCCCGAATCCGGGCGGAGGTCATGACGGATAGTTCATCGTCCGGGTTGATGCGGATGACCGTCACCATCCCATCCTCGTCTTCCTCCGCCTCCGGGTCTTCCACCTCGACCGGCTCCTCCGCCATGTCGTCGAGGACTTCCTTCGCCACACGGATTTCCATTGCCACACTGTCCAAGTCGACGGACACACCGGTCGTCACTTCGTCCCGGACGAGTCGAGCCGCTTCGACACCCGCTTCGGAGCCGAGGTCGAACGTGCCTTCAGCGTAGATCGCACCATCGTCCTGACGTTCGATCTTCGTGAACCGTCCCACCGAGGAAGCACCATCGTGGGCACCAACGTCCTTCGCAACATGGCGGAGAGCAGTCGGATTCTCGAGTTCCCAGAACAGGGAGCCTGGTTCGAGGAGTCGCCCGTCACCGGTTGGCTGGTCCTCATATGCAATGATTCCCGACCACGTGGACGGGAGTGAAACGACGTTCATGTCTGACCTTCCTCAGTTTCGGTGTTCACTTACAGGATACTGGTTGCCCTGCTCACCCGGTCAGGTTCAGCCAGTCGTTGAGTGCCGTCTCATCCGACACGTACGTCCCGTGCTCGTTGCATCCCAACTGGATACACCGGCAGTTCACGGTTTCCCCTATCGGCCCGTTCGGATCACACGGGAACATGAGCAACGCACCACCGACCGTGAACGGTTCCGACGATATCTGAATCTGCCCATCGGCGGCACGGTGCGTGTCCCGCACGCGGTCATCGTGCAGAGACAGCCACTTCTTGTACGGGACTCGGTTCTGTGCGAACCGTCGCTGTTGAACGATCCCATAGACGGCGGTTCCCAACGTGGTGACGAGTGAGGCGGTCACTGGGTCCGGGTTCAGAATCGGGGACAGCTTCTCGAACAGCTTGTCCCGAGACCATCGTGCGGCGGCACCCTGCTCCAACACGTCGACGGTGCGGCTGTACACGTCCGACGGCAACACCAGGTTGTCGATCATGTTGTAGAGGGGGTCCATGTCTCGCGCTGTGTGACGGAACGCCTTCCGCACGCTTGTCTTTAGCTTGTCCACGACCTTCGCCCACCGGCGAGTGACAGCTGACAGCGAGAACGGGGCGAATCCCGCCGCGATCATCACGTCCGAGCTGTAAGCGGCCAGAGCATCAGACTGAACCTCGACCATGAACTTCTGAATCGCGGGGTACACCTTGTCGTGGAAGAACTGCTCCACCATGTCCCGTTCAGTGGTGTGCTTCGGCATGACCCGCCTCCACGGGGAACTTGATCATCAGCTTACGTTCGAGTTCGGTGCGCAGTGCCTCCACTGTGTGTTTCTGACCGGCCCGGAGGAGGGACCGAACGTACTGGTCGAGTATGTGGGTGACGTTCACGGGAGTCGTCCCGCAGGCACCGTGAGCTGACAGGAGGGCAGGCACCACGTCCCACGCCCCGTTCAGTGCTTTCTGCACCGTCGCGTCGTCCGGCAACCACAACGTGTGAGCTTCGTGCCACGGTCGGGTGCCGAGGAGTTTGAACCGGCGACGTTCAGCCCGGACGATCCTCTTCCCCACCACTTCGAGCGACCGGTACACTAGCACGTCGGACACGGCCAGCAGTGCGGACCGTTCCGCCAGCATGAGACCGGTCAACGTGCCACACATCGGGCACGGTGCGACCAGCTGTTCTTCATCGGTCATGGTTGTCATGAGTTCGGTGCCTCCCCACCATCGACGACGTTCGGTCCCTGCCCCGGACCCGAGCCGCCGTCTTCCACGTTGCTGTCTCCACTGTCCCCACCGTTATCCACAGGGGTTGTGGATACTTGTCCGCCCGTGACGGAACGTATCTGCTCGACCAGCGCGGGGAGGCCAGGGTCTTGCAACAGCGACGGCGACTGACCCACCATGTCGAGGGCCATACGGACCGCCTCGTCCACCTTGTCCGACTCCTTCGCCGGAGCATCTGCGTCATCGAACCCGGTCGCTTCACGAACCGCGTGATCACTGATCGCCCCCGAGTCGTACAGTTTCATGGCCGAATCGGATCGGTTCGGACGCACCACCATATGCGACACGTCGTACCAGATCACGTACGATTCCCGCTCCACCTCGTCCATGTCCATCGTCTGATCAATGACCGGCCACAGGTACTGAGTCGTCAGGGCATCCGCGATCAACGCGAGCACTGGTTCAATGTGAGTCGTCACCACGTCTTCCCGCACCAACCAGGCACCCCAATGGTTCATGCCCCCGGACCCCAACAGCAGTTCCGGAGGAGCATCCTGGCCGAGCGCGAGACGGCGGATCGCTTCATCACGGAGTTCCTTGCCAGCTGAATCCAGCTGGTTTGCGAACGAGATGTGCTGGAACTTATCCACAGAGTCGTCGGCGGCTGAGATGACCAACGGCACCAGCGCGGAGGCTGAAGACCGGTCAGCGATCGCTGTGGTCATAGCGTCGATCATGGCATCCGTGAACGGGTCCGACTGATCGTCCGCGTCCAACCCCTGAGCTTCCTTGAATGCACGCTTCGCTGACTCTGGGATCACCAGCACACCGGCACCCGCCAGACGGGAATCAATCTGCGCGGAGATGTGCATCGTCAGACCGACCAGCTCCCGGAGGACCGGCAGGACTGACCGTGTGGGGGAGTCAGCTTCTGAGGAGCGGCGGGGGTGAGGTCGCCACACCCGGACTAGGAACAGTTCGTTCGCGTCGAACTCGATCTTCTCCGTCGCCGCTTCGTCAATGGGGACGGTGATCGTGTCATCGGTCGTGTTCGCTGTCACTTCGTCGTTTGACAGGAACCGCCACACAATCGAGTCCAGGTCGACACCCTCATACTCGGTGTCATGATCAACGGACACACCGAACGGCGTGATGCCGAAACGCCGGGTCGGGTCGGCTTCCTCTGCGTGCTTCCGGTCAATCACGTCCTGCGGGATACCAACCAACCATCCCTCACCGGCAATGAACAGATTCACTGCCATACGGTGCAACATCTGCACCCGACCGGACATGTTGTCACCGAACGCGTCGAGGATCGCCCGAACGTTATTCGTGTCCGACTTCTCGTCGAGTTCGATCAGATCACCATGCTCGTCGTACTTCCCCACGAACAGTCGCGCCTGAGATACCCGGCCAGCCAACGTCGTCGCCAGGAATCGTTGCTCACCCACCTGGTCATACATGTCCCACGCTTCGTCCTGCCACTCTTCCGGGACTGCAGTACGTCGTGGGCTGACGTGCTTCTTCGTGAGTCGAGTCGCGGCGGCAGATAGGGAACCATTCGACGCGAGCGGCACCTGGTGCCCCTCCACGGTCTGTGGGTTCTTGTTCTTGTCTCTCACCATGTACGAAAACTGAGGCATCCCAACCGTGGAGAGGCTGATCCCTAGATTCGTCGGTTCGTCCTTCTTCATGTCATCCCCCCGGACGTTTCGGTTTCCCCGTCCATGATAGCGGGGCAGAGAACAGCCCCGACTGAGCAACCGTCGTTACCCTGCCGGGGCTGTCCGTTCCAGCACCATCCTAAGTGCGGCCAATGAGTCAGCTGGTCATGCTGAGTACTGCCACCCTATCAGTCGTCTTCGCCGTCCGACGTGTCTCCGAAGTGCATTTCGATCCCCGACATGGGCAAACCAGAGAACTTGATCGTGTCATCGTCTTCGTCGTCGGAGTCGAGGCGGGATGACACGTGACCCACCACGTACGATGCCGCCCACACACCGGCCCCGAACTGCCACGCCCGATTCCAGCGGAGGACAGCACCGGACCCCATGACGAGAGCTGTAGCCCAGAAGCTCACACAGTACGGACAGCTGAGTCCGTCCACGTACTTGTCCCACCGGGGGTCGAACCGGGCCGCGAACTCACGGGCGGGTTCTTGAATCCACCATTGCCCCAGATCGTCCGTCACTACGAACCGAGTCACCCGAGCGGCGGCGGTCACAGCTATCGCCGCCCCAGCTGTCTTCTTCACCATGTCTGAGATGTTCATCGTGCCACCCTTCTGCTGTTCACCGACCCGCGCTTCGGGACGGTTATGTTTCTCTGACCCGGACCGGGAGTCCGACCGGGCACCGTGATGGATGCTTCACCGGAGCCGCGAGCATAGTTCAGGGCTTGCGTGAGCGCGTCCACCTGGTCATCGTTGGTGCTGTTCGGGAATGCTCTCATTTCCGCTACGAGGTCCGTCACCCATTCGTAGCCCACCATTTCCGGGTGCGGCAGGTACACGAACCCGCCCTCGATTTCGGGCGTGACGGCGCGCGCACGGGACTCCTTGGAGGAACGGGGGCTGATCGGTTTGATACCGTCCATTTCCTGCCGGAGAGTGTCTATGATCGCGGGACCATTCGCCGCGTCCTCGACCAGTTTCTCGTACACCCATTTCGAGCCGAGCCGGTTCGGGTCATTCCAGTCCCGCATGACTTGCAGGGTTTCCGTGAACGACCGGCGACCCCGAGACTGGTCGATCAGGAACCGTTTCTTCCCCTGCATGGCCCACCGTTGCCCAACAACGAAGTCGGAGCTGTCAGTGCCCTTGAACGTGGCATCCCACGAATCCACCCACCGGGCACCACTGAGGTCCGCAGGCCGGAGGAACACCACCGAGTCATCCCCGTCCCGGAGGTGGTTCCCGTTCGTGGTCCAGTACCGGAACGAATCGACTTTGAAGATCGACCCCGTTGCCGGTTGCGGCTTCTGCATGTACAGGCCAGCCCACGCATACTCACCCACCGAGGAGCGGATGCCAGTCCACCGGTCCACGGCTTCATCTTCGGTCTCGTCGATGATGGGGGAGAGGAGCGGTTCGCCCGGTTCCCGCCCGAGCACGTCGGTCTCCTCCGCAATGGCGGGGAAGCTGATCGTCTCGAACTCGTCTGGATCGCCCTCATAGGAGGAGGAGAGAAGCCGCCCAATGAAGTCGTCTTCGTGCCAACGCGTACCGACCACCACGACGAGCGACGGCGGTTCGAGTCGGGTGTACGCGTTCGCTTTCCACCAGTCCCAGATTGCTTCACGGCTGGTCTTCGAGTGAGCGTCCGCGAAGTCTTTCACCACATCGTCGATGATCAGAACGTTGAAGCCTTTACCGGTGACGGACTGGCCGGGTGCGGACCGGGAGAGCACAGACCCATGTTCCGTGGTCTCCCAATCCATGACCGCACCAGCATCAGGGGCGATTGATATGCCGAGCCGGTGGCCGTGTTCCTCCACTTCCCGGCGAATCTGCCGACCCCAACCAGCGGCGAGCGTCGGGGAGTGAGAGATGAGACCAATCTTCCACGACGGATGCTTCGACAGAATCCACAACGGCAGATACACGGACACCATCTGCGACTTACCCTCACGGGGAGGCATGGACACAGTGAGCTTCCGCGACACCCCACGCTCCACGTCCTTCATGGCGGTCGCCAACCGGGACGACAGATAGTCCAGGTGCGGACGGGACGTGTAAGCCGAGTCCACGGTCTGAGCGAACTTGATCAACGACCGCGACGCATGAAGCCGCGTATCGTCCTCAAACTGCGCGGCCACATACTCAGCCCACGGCACGTCCACCATCGTCATGCTCATACCGCTTGGAGCTGACGGAACTCACGGGGCACAATCTCCCGAACCGCTGAATCCCATTCCGATGACACGTCAATCCCACTTTCAGACAACCGCTCCTCCAACGAGTCGAGAATACGCCGCACCGTATCCGCAACCATGGCACCCTGGTCTTCCGCCAGCTTGATAGCACGCTCCTCCACACCCACATGGACAGCGGCCTTCGACACCTCCACCAAATGCTTCCGCTCCTTCAAGTACAGCCCATACCAGACCGACTCACGGGCACGGAGAGTCCGCTCCATCGTCCCGTCCTCCGTCGTCTTGATCTGATCGACCGAGAACGTGAGCAGGTCTTCGTCCAGAGCTTGAACCTTCGACCGCAGATACCGCACATGCCCCGCCGTCCACTTCACCTCGTCGAGCAGAGCCTGAGTCGGGGACACGTCAGCCGGGAGTGAGAACTTACGCGCCACGTCCTCCGCTTCGAGCATGAGGAGACGTTGCTCCGCTTTCGCCCGGTTCTGAGGCGCACCGCCTCCGTGGGTTTCACACACTGTCTGTCCTCTCATGGCGGGTTTCTTGCACCGGTCTCCGCTGGTTTGGGATTTTGCGGTGCATCTCCATCCGCCGCGTCCGATGTTGCGGTCTTCTTCTGATGGTTCTGGTGTCCATTCGGTTGCCATGGTGTGTCTCCGTGGGTGTTTGGTGTTCCATAGGTGGATTGGTGGGTGTGTGTGTTCTATGGGTGGTTATTTGTTGTTGTCAATGTATTGGCGTGCGAGTTGGGCGAGTTGTTCGGGTGCGCCTTTGGTGTTGTCGGTGTGGCCGAGTTCTTTCATTCGGTTGAGTGCTTTCTTGATGAGGATTGCGTCTTCGGCTCCGATGTAGTCGGTGTTCAGGATCGTGGTGATCGGCACGGTGCGCTTGTGTTTCGGTTTGTCGGTGTCGGGGGACGTGTAGCCCTGTTGGAGTTCGTCGCGGTGGTTTTCGTAAATGTCGAGTATGTAGGTGAGGGCGGCTGACCGGTTGCGTACGTCGTAGGAGGAGGACGCTTCTTCGACTGCTTGGAGGAGTCGGAAGTGGTCTTCGTATCGGGCGAGCCATGTTTCGGTGGCTTTGCTGGCGTATTTGACTGCTTCTTCGAATACGCGCATCACTTCGTCTCCGTCTCCGGGGAGGAACACGTACGAGAGTGTTTGGAATTCGAGTTTCGGTTCTTGCAGGCTGTCTACTTGTGCTTCTCGGAGGAGGTCGAGAGCTTTGTCATCGAGACCGGAGTATTGCTTCATTTCGAGGTCGTCGATTTCTTGGTACAGCTTGGCGAGGATTGACGCGTCGTCTTCTCCGGCGATTGCGTTGTGGGACAGCTGAATGGCGAGTCTCTGCGATTTGTTGAGCGGGTCGCTGGTTTCGAGCCACTTGATTTCGGTGAGGCCGGCTTCCATTGCGGCCATGACGCGGTGGTTGCCGGAGAGTACGTGGCGGGTGTCGGTGGTCGTGTCGTGCCACACGAACGGTATCTGGGTGAGGTCTCCGTCTCGGCGTATGTTGGCGACGAGGTTAGCGAACTGTTCGTGCCTCATGTACCTCGCGTTTTCTTCGAGGAGTGTGAGGGTCTTCGGGTCTCCGGTTTCGACTGTGACGTTCATTTACGTGCCTTTCCGTGCTTCTTTTTCCACTGGGCCAGGATTTCGGTGCAGGTTTCTTCCCCGAATGAATCTCCGTATTGGAGATTCCAGGGGCGTGAGTAGTAGCTGTCGTCTTCGGGGAGGTTGTCAGCGTATGACGATTTGTATGCGTCGTTCTGCTCGCGTTTGAGGAGTTTGAGGGTTCCTCGGTACTTCATGCTGACGGGGTTCTTGCTGAACGCTGTCGTGGTGAATGACCGGTACGGGCGTTTCCCGTATCGGGTGAGGAGTTTCTGCGCCTCGACTGATTTGGCGGACGCGACGATCAGTTTCGACAGCCGCGTGTACGAGGACGAGTCCACGGGGAAGTCCGACAGGAGGTACGCCACTGGTGGCGGAACGTACTTGCCCCAGTCTGCGAACGTTGGTGCCCACGACCAGGCAATTGCTCCCACGAACAGGTCGTCGACGATCACGGCGAGCGCGAGGTCCGCCGCCCCTGGTTTGATGCCCTTGTTCATGTACATCGACCGGAGACCTTGGAACTGGTCGCCCGTGATGGGGATGAGCTTCATCTCGTCCCCGAGTTCGTCCTCCGGCCCGATGTGCTCGTAGGGGAGCTGAGTTGTGGACTGATGGGGCATGATGATGCGTTTCTGCCCGTGCGACGAATACACGTGAATGTGTGGCGACCGGTTCGTGGTCTGGATTTTCGCTACCAGGTGGTCGGAGAGTTCTTCGACGGGTTTGTTCACCGCGAACGTCCACTTCTCACGTTCTGCGATCTTCAAATACAGCTCTGTGAGCGTGTCTTTTTCGAGGAGCTGGTATTCCGGGGGTTGCCAGTCGAAAAGTCGCTCTAGGACGGTGTAGTCCTTCTGGAAGTAGCTGGCGGCACCGGTTGCCTGGAATGGTGGGTACGCGACCACTGCCGCGTCCTCCGGTACACGGTCGAGCCACGTGAGCACGTCTTCCGAATCGTAGCTGTCGATCTTCATGGAGAAGTTCTTGATCTGCTCGATCATCTGCTCATGCATGGTGTCGAACTGTGATTCGTATGCGTCGATTAGTTTCCGGTAGTACGGGGAACCATCGTGCGCCTTGCCGACTGTGATCGCCAGGTTCGACGCGACATGCATGGCGGCGAGGTCTCGCAGGGGGTCTCCGAGGTATTTCTCCATCCACGGCATGTCTTCCCGCCCCGACTCAGTGAGCACGAGGTCCATCGGGTTGCCGGAGTAGTAGTTACCGACTGCGGCTGAGTACAGGAGCACATCGTTCGAGTGCAAACGTGCTCCCGAGTCCTGCAAATACCGCTCCACGGTGAACGAACCTGAGCACCCGATATAGATATCTGGGGTTGGTCCCCAATCGTCCACGTACTCCATCATGAGTTGCATGACGGGGCGTGGCACACTGCCTCTGAACATTCCATCCTCCTTGCTGATACACCACTTTTACTGTCTGGTCAGTCTACTCCGCGCTGGCGTGGTGGAGGGGAAGCAAAAGACCCCCCGGCGTTAACCGGGGGGTCTTGCAAGTTGGAGCGCGAGGGAAGGGCTGACCTTCCATCTCCTACCAGGAAGGCAGGCGACTTACTTAGTCCACTCACGCATTGCGTCCACTATATACACCCCGGCGCGGATCATGCAACCTGGTGTCAGGGCACCTCCGGAACGTGCTCCCCGGTCGCCTTCTCCCACCAGTCAGCGAATCCCTTCCGGTGACAGTCCTTCGCCTGCCACTCAAAGCACATGAGTACCAGGCGCGGATCGCCAGCGTGCTCAGCAATGGCTGTCAGCTGGTCTCGAATGTTGTCGACTCCCCGGTGGTCAAGCACCTGGTGATACCGCTCGTTGAACACGTCCATCGGCACGTCGGCCTTCACCATTGACCACTCCGGGTAGAGTAGCTGGGCCTTGTATCGGAGCGGGTATTTTATCCCGAACTTAGGTCGCCCGTTACTGATCTGCACGGGCACCCCGTACATCGGCTGGAAGTTCTTGTATGCGGCGGTGAATAGTTGCAGTTCAATCATCAGTGTCTCCTTGGTTCTCAGAATAGTTCGTGTTGCAGTTTCAGCTTGGCACGGGTGCCGAGTTCTGGAATGTCTTCGCCGGTCTGCTGTTTCCACCAGCCTGCGAACTTGCGTCGGTGGCACCAGCCTTCCTCGGCGGTCTCAATCTCGTGTTCTTCGTTGCATTCGAGTTTCCCCAGCTTCTCGAAGCACAGCATGACCAGCGGTGCGTCTTTCCGGAGGTTCGCTTCCTTCCGAACCCGCTGGAAGTCAGCTCTGAATGCGTCCACGCCGTGAGCGTCGAGCTGAGCGTAGAAGTGACGGTCATAGTTCTCTTGCTCGGTGTGCAGGTAGTCCCATGTGGGAGTTGCCGCGACGACGGTGCGGAACGGGTTGAACTCCGGAATCTGGTAGCTGGGCACCCCCGCCGAGATTCGGACTGCTAGACCCATTTCGGGCTGGTACTCGTTGTATGAGCACGTGTAGAGGTTCATCGTGTCTCCTTCGTGTCCCCCCTGGTGATATATACAGTATATCACCTGTGGTTTCTAGCGTCCAAACAACCGGCGAGCCATATCCTCCAACGACGACGGACCATGACTGTCAGTCGACGCTTCCGACCACTGCTCGAAGAACTCCTCCACCTCGTGCCGGTTCGCATAGTTCAACAGGATATGAGCGAAGTCGTCCGGCAGGAACTCCGACAGAGCCAAATCTGCACGCGCCTCGTCACCCATCATCGTTGCGTGGCGCAGAGACAGCGCGTGCATGGCCGGCACGTTCACCGGCCCGTCAATGAACGACAGCTCCAACGTGACCGTTTCTCGTCTCTTGTCTCCGGTGTACTTCATTACTCGCTCCTCCTATGGCACCCGCACGGGCACATCGTGAATTCGCATCGTGTGTCGTTCCAGCCGACACGGTTGCATTTGTGATGGTCCTCGATTCGGCATTCCACCGACGCGAACACTACTTCGTTCATCGTCCACTCCTCAGAATCACAGAGGCCAGGGCCACGATCAGCATGAGCGGAATCGTGACCGGCCACAGCAGAGCGGTCACAGTCATGACCGCCTGATGCTGACTGTCCATGTCGTACCCGTTCGACTGCCGGTAGGCACGGTTCCCGAACCACAGGAACAGAACCACCACGGCGACATACACGGCCACGATCACCCACAGCCAGGTCTCAGTCAGCATCGGCGGGTTCCTCGCTCACATCGGACTCGGCATCTTTGGCGGTGAAGCTGAAGATTTGCGCGGCCACGTGAGCAACGTTCATGTCTTCTTCCATAGGCATCCGAATCTTGTGTCCGCCCCGGAGGAGTATCCACGCGATTCCGTGATCCTTCTCCTCGATGCCGACCACTTCGTCGGCCACCACGATCACGTCTTCCGCGATCTGCACAATGGTCTTCTTCATTCGTGTCCCCCTGTGAATAGGTTTCTGATCATAGTCTCAGGTGTGGCACCTTCCCGGTGCGGAACGCCGTAGCTGTTCCCGTTCGTCATGCAGATGATCAACGCGTCACCGTCGCCTGCCCACGGGCCTTTCGCTTTGTCTGGGACGATGACCTCGCTGATTTCCTTGACGTTCAGCCACACACCGTGCGTGACTTCGCGGATCATTTTCATTTGAGATGTTCCCTTCCAGGTGGGAGGTCGATGCGTTCTTTCCAGGTAGTGCCGCAGGATGGGCAGGTCATGGTGTCGATGATGTGTCGGGGTCTCTCCTGTCCGTGGGATCGCTTGCGTTCTCGGTGGACGTGCCAGGGGTCCACGTACCCGCATTTCCAGCACTTCCAGCACCTCTTGTTGGGTTCGACCAGGTTGTCCTGGTCACTCATCGTCACCTCCCGGTGCCTTCACGCCCCTGTTGTGCAGGTATTCTCCGAATGTGGGATCACTTGCCGTTGCTCGGCCCGGCCATTCCTCCATGATCTTGTCCAGCTTCTCCGCATTCGTCGGTTCCGGGTCCGGGACGATGGTGTATCCGATCCGAGCGAGGCGGGAGGTTGCCCACTCCGCATACTCTTCACCGAACGCCTCCACCATGTCGCTCCGCGTCATCGTCCGTCCGGGCACCTGGTCGGGATTCTGGTCAAGCCACTGAAGGGCAACCAGCGCACCCATCCTCTCGCTCATGGTCAGATCGAATGTCTCATCGTTGACCATCGGACCATACAGGTCTTCGTACTTTCCAGCCATGACTACTTCCTTCCGTGCTTCTCGTTCACTCGTTGCGCGGTCCGGTCAGCCCACCGGCCCAGCACCACTCCCACGGCCTCGACCGCGATAATCAGCCACGTCACCGGCCACATCGTCACCGCCGCCGCCTTCAGAAGTTCATCGTGTCTCATGTCCACAGTGAACGGTGTGTCGATCTTCTCCATCACCCGCAGGGCGTAGAACGTTCCCGCGCAGGCCAGGAGGTACACAATCACTGCGCCGATCACGATCCAGGCCACCATCACCCGTCACCCTCCTCCAAGTTCTGCTTGGCCTCCGCCACCGCTTGCTTGGTGTGCGGGTTGTCGGGGAGTTGCACCGTGCCCTGGTCTCCCACGGCTTCACAGCATTCGTTCCAGGTCATCTCCCGGACATGCCGGACCGCCTCATCCAGTTCCGAATCCATCATGGCCCGGAAGCGCACGAATGCGTCCGAGCGCACCGTGTCCACGACTTCCTTCATCGTGGCATCGAACTCCTCTCCCCGATCCTGGTCGGACTGGAAGGCGGACTTCCCGGCAATGTAGCCGTTGCGGAGTTTGGTGATGTTCTCGTTGATGTTCATGCTGTTCCTCACTTTCCTGAGATGGTGTATCCGGTCTCGTCCTCGAACCGACGCTCAGCGGTTCCGTCGCCGTTGCCACCGAGCAGGTCAGCGGAGAAGATTGCGTATCCGCAACCGGTGGAGAAGCCGAATCCGCCGTCTTTGTGGGCGCGGTACTTCCTGATCTTGCTCACGTCGTGGTTGAGCCAGTCGAGGATGATCGGGGCATCCTTCTTGCTGATCTTCCATCGTTGCATTCCGGTGGTGGGGTGGACGTTGACGCGCTTGGCGTGGATGGTCTTGTTCATGTCGTGTCTCCTGTTCGTGGTGCCCCCGGCCCGAGCGTGTCGGACCGGGGATGGGTGATGGGTGGGTCAGTTGGTGGTGACTGCATGGAGGATCGCTTCGATCCACTTCAGATTCCAGATGATGTTCCGGCGACGTTCACGGTCACGGTCGGCACCGAAGGAATAGTCCCGCTGTCCTGTGGTCTTCGATCCGACGATGCGGGTGTCAACGAGTGCTCGCTGAGCGTGGAACCACACTTTGCCCATGTCGGCCTGGAAGAACGCGGTGGTGCTGTTCGGGCGGTCCAGGTCGAGTTCCCCTGCTTCGGTGGCGAACTCGCGGACCTTCAGGAGCAGGTCGGCCAGACCTTCCGGCAGGTGGTATTCGGTGGACTCGGTGAGCAGGTCCGCGAAGTTGATGCGGAAGGCGTGTGCGGTGTGGCGTGCGACGTTGGTGTTCATGTTTCCTCCTGTGGGCTTGTGGGGCTGTCCCCCGTTGTTATATACAGTCTATCAGACTGATCGGGGGAATGCAATCAGACCTCGAAAATATTCGACACCGGGAACGACCGGCGAACACCACGCACCGGCATGAGGAGGAGGCGCAAACGATCCGACGCAACCACGTACACCGGCTTCATGTGCTCCCCCCACAGCACGTCCGCCTCGTCGTAGTCCGACACGGCACGCAGAAGCTCTTCCAGGTAGTCACCGTTCACAGCTACCCACTTCTCCGCCTTCTCGCCTGCCTTCACCGAGACAACGCCTGCAGGCCGCACGTGACCCGCACCCTCCGCACCGATCAGACCATCCGATGACAGAGCCACCGGGTTGTGGCGCGGCGGATGCAAGTCCTTGATCGCCTTCGCAAATACTCGCGGGGTCACAGTCCACGTCGCAATCTGCTCGTCCGGGTACGTGGCGAACAGTTCCGCCGCCTCCGGGTATTTGCCCTGTAGGTTCGTGGTCTGCACGCGCACCCCGGTCTCGCAGAACTCGGCAATCGTGAAGTTCTCCCACACCGACAGATGCCACGCCCGGTTCATCACCAGTTCCCGGAGGACGAACCTCGGCACCAGAGCCGAGAACTCGACCGGCTTGCTCACCGTCTCCATCCGGGCTTCTGCCAGTCGGAACCGGTCGGTCCCATACGCTCGAATACCGCCGTCGTGGGACTGCATCTGGATAGATGTGAGGATCGGCAGGCTAGCATCACGCCCCGAGCACGCCACCAGTGCTTTGACCGCTTCCCGGTTCTCTCCACGCCACGCATCGACGGTGAACGATGCACCTTCCGGCTTCTTCATCACGCGAGACGGTTCGGTGACAGCTTCGCCCTTCAGCTTCGTCGTGCTCTTCCCCTGACGGACCAGCACATCGTCACCCTTCAGTGACAAACTGTCGGCACGCTGAATCAGGGCGGACCTGTGGACGTTGCCGAGCGTGTCCACCGACACCCACCGGCGCGGTCGCCGTTCGCCCCGCCAGACTGTCGTTTCGTGGTTCGATATGTCGCCCTGGTCGCTGACCAGGAGGACCGGCCCGTGCCCGAGAGCACGCTTCGTGATGTTCTTCGTCTTCGTGTCGAACGTTCTCATTCCTTGTCTCCTATCTGGAAATGGCGGGGCCGCTGTTTGCGACCCCGCCATGGTTTCTTCGGTCAGACCTTGATCGAGTCGACGATCTGTTCCAGAAGCTTCGTCAGCTTCGTGGTCATCCGAGCCGCGCGTCCGCTGTATCCGTTGGATTCGAGGTCGTACGCGATATCGTCGGCCAGCTCAGCCGCGTCCACGAAGTCTTCGTCGTCTGCCCAATCGAGGTTGCTGAGGCTACGTGATCCGCTCCGGATCGCCTTTGCCAGCAGGACCGGACGATCTTCGGCCACGCACTGAACGCGTGCCTCTTTGATTCCGACGATGATTCCGTTGATGACCGTCTTGTGGAACTCGTTCTGGTAGTTCATGATCTGCCCTTTCTTTGGCTGGTGTGGGGCTTTCCCCCGTTGTTATATACAGTCTATCAGACTGAGCCGGGGAATGCAATCAGTTGAACTCACCAGATTCCGCCGACACCCACAGCGTGTCACCAGCCGGATCACCGTACTCGTCGAAGAACGAACCGTACAGATTCACCGAATCAGCCGAGCCACCAGCGTGACAGAATCCCCAATACGACGACCCCGACGAACCGTTCGGCAGGCGAGTCAGCGACTGCCCGGCATCCAGCGACTCACCATTCCAGTCGTCGAACACATCACTGGCCTCCACGACCTCACCCGACTCGTCATCGGTGTACGAACCAGCGACCATCAGGTCCAGATACGGCTCCCACATCGTTCCCGTGTCGTTCTTCACCGTCACCTTGAACACCGACACCGGATCACCATTCACGCAGTCGCCGGCACCGTACTCCGACAGCGTGGTCTCCTCGACGTAGCTGATCTTCAGACCCTGACCACCGGGGAACTCGGCATCGTCACCGAACGCGAACGTTGCCACGCCGTCCGTCACGTCTCGTGCTCCCTCGACTCCCATGTCTGGGATACCCTCATCGTCCGCTTCCTCCACGGCCATGTCTTCGCTGACCGGCTGTTCCGCCGCTGGCTCCGTCGTGGTGCGTGACTGAGGAGGTTCTGCCGCTCCGCAGGCCGATAGGCCGATGATCGTGGCCCCTGCCAGTGCAATTCCGAGTGTTTTCTTCATGATGTGTCTCCTATGCTCTCGTGCTGACTAGTCTTCGTCAGCGACGTTCGTGATCGTGATTGTTGCTTTGCCATTCGGGATGCGGAACACGTCGTATTCGTTCTCCCCGATCATCTTCTTGACCTCACCGCCCAGAATCTCCGTCTTCCAGAGATTCGGGAAGTCCTTCTGCGGGTACGCCTCCGCCAGCTTGTCTTTCGCCAGGTCTTTCGAGGGGGTCATTTTCACATGCCAGTCACCGGCCAGGTTGTCTCCCGGCTCCGCGTTCAGCGCGATCTGCTGTTCCAGCTCCTTGATCCGCGTCTCGTCCGGCTTGATCCGCTTCGCCAGCCGATCCTTCGCCGCCTTGACCTTCGCTCGTGCCTCCGCCAGCTCTTTCGCCGCCGCTTCGAGGTCAAATTCTTCGGTGCTCATTCCTGTGTCTCCTTCTGATTCTTCGACCGTGCCCATTTCACGATCTTTCCCTTGTGGTCCAGCTCTATGTCGACCCATTTACCCTCGTCCGAGGTGCTGATCTGGTACGCGCACTGCGCGTCCGGCAGGGTTCTGAACCAGTCCCCCTGCGAGCGGACCCGCCAGACCGGGTTTCCGGCCTGACTGTTGGTCATTCGCTCGATCTTTAGCGGCTTGATCCGCATCGGTGTCCGTCCGAGCACGGTCAGTCCTTCCAGTAGTTGAACGCGTACACTCCGCGCTCCGTGTCGAATCCGACCAGGCTGACCGACGTGACCCCTTCGGTCATTGCCAGTCGTGCCGCTTCGTTGTGAGCTTCACGCTCGTTGGTCGTGGTGAACTCGTGTGTCGTCATGTCCCCGGCCTTCTCAGTTCTTGTGGGTCTCGATGACCAGGATCAGCTCGGACTCGGGGATGACGTTGATATCCCACGATCCCTGCAGGTCGTGAAGTTCATTCATGAGGGTTGCCATGTCGAAGTCTTCGACCGACTCTTCCATGATGATTTCGATGGTCTCGGTGACGAATGCCTGGGCTTCGATGACGTTCATGCTGACTCCTTTGAGTTTGTGGGGCGTGTTCCCCTTGTTGTATTTACAGTCTATCAGTTGATTTCTGGGAAGTACAGCCCAGAACCAAAGAATTTCACGCCCATTCCACCCACACACTGATCCCATCGTCCGTCAGCTCATGGAACGCCAGACCAGCCGCCGCGTTCGTGATCGCCAGCTCCTCACGGGCGCCAGGGAAGTCCCCACGCCGATACAGCGGCAACGTCACCTCGTCGCCCGGAGAGCTGAGCTGGTAATCGACCAGCACCCTCTGCTTCGCGTCCATCAGCTTGATGTGGAGACCCCGCGCAATATCGGCCACGTCGACCGGCACCCGCATATCTGTCGCCGTCTCCCAGCCGCGCACCGATTTATCGGCCACGCCGACCATTTCTCCGAACTCCGCCTGAGTCAGCCCACAGCTCGTGCGGATCAGTCTCAGCTCGGCTCCGGTCATGTTCTCGTCTCGTCCCGGAATCACGCTTTCTCGTCCCATTTCTGCATATCCTTGTCTATCGTCATTGCCCACGCGTACAGCATTCCAATACCTACCAGGCTCACCAGTATTCCGGCCCATGAGGTCCAGCCGGACGTGTTGTCGATTGACCAGAGGCCAGACGCGACGATCACGAAACAGATGACTGCTCCCATGATCCGCCCGACAACACGCCCCGCGATTGACCTGATGATGCGCTTCACAGCGACACTCCGTATTCCTCGCTGAGAGTCACTTCGATTTCGAGTGCCCGGTTCACGTAGTCGTCCGGTGCCTCGTCGCTCCAGAGTGCTTCCCGGTTGAGGTCTGCGAACTCCTCGACCGTCACTTCGTAGTAGAACGGGACCGGTGCGATTCCGTTCTCCACGGCGATCTGCGGGTTACGCCCGATTCGTTTTGATGCCACGATGGTGAAGTCCGCGTTCATGAACTCTTCGATGCTGGGCTTGTTGCTCATTGGTTCCTCCTCGGATGGTGTGGGGCTTGCCCCCGTTGATATATACAGTCTATCAACCTTTGCGGTGGAGTGCAAACCCAGCCGCTGTCCCTCAGTCATTGCGCTCGCCCTCCAACATTCCGCCCGGTGCCCAATGCCGCTCCTCCATCTCTCGGACCAGTTCTGGAAACGCCAGCCGCAGACGTTCGAGGTTGAACGTGTCCGCCTTCCGAATCGCGCAGAATATGAACGCGCTGAACGGGGGGTCTCCCTTCGCCAGTTCCTGACTGACCCGATATGCGTGCAGTCCTCCGTGTGCCATTTCTCTCTCCTTCAGATGATTGCTGTCTTGGTGCCGGTGAGCGTTCAGTCTCGGCTTCGGCCACGCCACACCTCCGGTCCATAGACGGGTCCGGTTCGCTTCTCGTACTCCTCGTCGGACTCACCCAACTCCCGCGCCGACCCGCGCTGGTGCGACCGAATAGTCTGCTTCGGCTTCTCGGTATCCTTCTCCGCCACGTCGAACCGTGTCAGCAGATACTCAGCCAGTCCCTTATCAGTCAGACCTCCCGGAGCCGCCTTGAACGCTTCGACCAGCTTCTCCCGCATCGTCTTCGGTGCCTCAGCCACGATGAAGTAGCGGACGTTCGCCACCTTCTCGTGTGCCACGGCCACCGACCTCGGGTCCGGAACCTTCCTGCCTGTAATCTCCATGTGCCGGGTGATCACGAACTCCCCGGTCATGTGATTCTTCGTCAGAACGTCGTACTCGACTCGCGCTGTTGATCCGCTCGGAATCTCCTCCGGCAGAACCTCACGGCCCCGAACCCGGAGTGACCCAGCCTCATCGAGAACACCAATCGCCTTCCTCGCCGTCCCCGCGTCGATCCACGGCAACTCCGCCGCCAGCTTCCGGGCCAGCTCAGTCTTCTCCTCGTCGGTCACTTTCATTTCGTTCTCCTGTCTAGTTCTTCTTCGAGGTCTCGAATGTCTTGACTGATATCGCTGAACCGTCGCGCGGACGGTCCGTCGCTGACCCGCATTCCGTTGCGAATCTTCCGCAGGTGGATCAGATCGGCTTGCAGAACGTCCACCGGTGTGTTCGTCAGGTCGTAGCATGAATCGCTCATGGTCGGTCCTTCCCCGCGCCCAGCTCCACGTACTCATACACGTGGTCTTCGCCGGTCTCTTTGCGACCAACCCGCACCAGGTCAAGCATGTCATCGAACGTGGTGCCTCTCGGGGCACGCACTGCCAGCTCCGCCGCGATCCTCCGCCGCGACAGCCGAATCATCTGCGCATAATCTGCTGATCCCGGAGTCTTCTGCGCCTGGTCAACGATTCTGCAGTGCCACACCCCGAAACCATCCGCCCAATGTGTCTCCGTGAACCGCTCCTGCACCTCCGACCGTGGGACACACACGTCACCGCCAGGGAGACGCACCGTCACCATGCCGCTCAGCTCACCGTTGTGGACTTCACGAACGAATCCCCAATGACCGTTCGCCTTCACCTGCGTTCCGACTCTCATGCCGTGGCCTCCTCGGAATCCGTCACCGTGACCTTCCGGATCGCGGTCGTCAGGCTGAACATTTTGCCCTTCCAGTCCACGAACACCGGGAACATTCCCACCGCCGTCTGCGGATCTTCCGCGACCTCCGACCACATTTTGTCCACGAACTGAATGTCTGGGTCTTCCTGGAATCCGATGATGCTCTTCGGGTCTCCCCGCCAGAACTCCTGCCGCCCTACCTCGCCGGTCTCCGCATCCACGTGGTACGGGTACGGGAGCGGCAGGTTCACGTCATATCCACCGTCCGGAGTGTTCCCCGGCTGTAGGGTGATGATCTTGCCCATTGCTGTGTCTCCTTCGTTGCTGGGCGGGGCCGATCTGACCCCGCCCGGTGTTGCTGTCGGTCAGTCTTTGTCGTATCCCGTGGTGATCGTCAGTCGCTCCACCATGCCCGTGCAGGGGAAGAACGCAATCGGCCAGGACGCTTCGTTGCCGCCCTCGTTGTAGAAGTCTGCGTTGTAGTCTCCCGCGAAGTCTTCCGGCGACTCCCACTCCTCCACGTCTGACACGGTTTCCAGACCGGCACGCATGGCCGGGTCGCGCTGGCTGATCTTGATGTGACTGCAACCCTCACCGTGGACGACGACCGGGGCCGGGTACTTGTCGATCAGGTTGTCGGTGCTGAACCACTGCACTCGGTGCTTGGTGACACCGCCCAGCTTCTCGGTCACTTCGGTCAGCTCTGCGTACTCTTGACGGTAGCTGTCGAGTGTCGCTTGGAGGTCTGCGATCTGATTGTTCACATCGTCCATCATGGAGTCGAGCGCAACCCTCTTGCTCTGGCTACTCTCGATGATGGTCTTGATGGTGTCGTTCATGATTTTCTCCTTGTGAGGTTGTGGGGCTTGCCCCGTGGGTGAGTTAGTTCTGCTCGACGAGTTCGGTGAGTTCGAGTTCGTAGGAGACGAACGGGGTGACTCCGATGGAGCCAATGAACATCACGTCGATGTAGCCTTCGCTGTTGAGTCCTGATGCTGTGATCCCCAGCGTGCCGTCGAGCTTCGAGCGAACGGGCTGTCCTGCGCGATCTGGCGTGTTCATGTTGACCTCCTGGTCTCGGTGTGGGGCTTGTCCCCCTGTTGGTATATACAGTCTATCAGACTGTTTCTCCCGACGCAAGCCTAGCCCGAATAATTCCCCCACCCAGCCGACTGCTGACCGCCCGGATTCGCACCCCAGCCACCACCTGACTGCTCCTGCTGATACCCCGCCGACTGCTGACCGCCATTCGTCTTGAACACCTGAGCCTTCGCACGCCGCAACGACGGACCCACCTCGTCCACGTCCAACTCCATGACCGTGCGCTTCTCGCCCTCCTTCGTCTCGAACGAACGCGACTTCAACCGGCCCTGCACAATCACCCGCGTGCCCCGAGTCAGCGACTCCGCAACGTTCTCACCCTGCTCACGCCACGTCGAACACCGGAGGAACAACGTCTCCCCATCCCTGAACTCGTTGGCCTGCCGGTCGAATACGCGTGGCGTGCTCGCCACCGTGAAGTTCGCAACCGCCGTACCATTCGGCGCGAACCGCATCTCCGGATCAGCCGTCAGATTCCCTACCACCGTGATCACTGTTTCGCCGCTCATGCTCTTCCCGCTTTCTTCTTACCGCCAGCGGCCTTCTCCGCCAGCTCCTTCCTGATACGCGTCACCTTCGGATTCCTCGCCCTCAGCTTCGCCACCTCTATCTTCACAGCCGGATCGGACATGAACTCGTCCCACTCGTCCACCGCGTCCTCGTTCTCCGCTTCCAGCTTCGCGCACAGCTTCCGGAGCCGGTCAGTAGTACCGAACGGAACGTCCACGCACTGACCGTTCTTGATGTTCGCCAGACTCGTTGCCGACATGCCCAGCCGCTCCGCAATCTCCTTCCCATTCGTGAACCGCAGACACCGATTCAGATGCCACGCCGCCATTGTTCTCGGCTCTCTGGTGATTTCGCCTGACGCTACGCTCATGCCTCTCCTGCTATCCGTTGCGGGAACTCCGGGTTACGGAATGCCGCCAACCGTTTCCATCCGCGTTTCTGTGACCGCCTCACCCACGACTGTGCCGCAGGATCGTTCGGCGGTTCTTCCCGAGACAGCACCTCGTACATGTCTCGAATCTTCTTGTCCGTCGTCCCAGCTATGATCGGGTTCTTCCACAGCAACACGTTCCTAATCGTGTTCTCCGACAGGCCGGCCCGTGCCGCCATGATCCCGATTCGCCAGCCGAGGAGAGACAGGTCTCTGAGTCGCCGTGTAGCTCCGGCACCGTTCACCCTGCCCGGTTCAATTTCGGACGGTTTGATCCCCAGCACACGTTCCTCTGTTCGCCGGTGAATGTGCCTCGACGGATCATCGACGATGTACTGCAGGTCTCGTCCCTCCGAGCTGATGACGCGACCGATCGCTTTCATGGTGAACCCGGCATCCAGGAACTCCTGCAGACGCTTCGCGGCCTTGTGCCCCGTCGTCGTGTACGGTCTCCCCGCCTTCGCCGCCGCATATCGTTTCCGCTCCCACACGGACCGGTTCACACGGCAGTCAAAGCACCTGCACTTACTGCTGAACCCGGTCCGCGTGTTCACGTGCGCTGTCACAGCTCACCTTCCACCTTGTACGTCACGTTCTGATCAGCCGTCCACGCCCGGTACTGGTCGGTCACATCACGTCCGAACTCGTCCATGACTTCTACACCGTCCAGTCCGTGCGTGATCACGCAGTCTGCGAATGGGAAGTCGGACGGCATGTCGATCCACTGTTTCACGGTGAGTCTCAGCTTCTCCCGGATCGACCGAGCCAGTTCGTACCGGGTGGACAATGGCATCCACTCCACGTCACAGATAGCTTCGCTGATCGCGTTGTCCAGACGTGCCGTATCCTCGTCCGGCTCCGGCTCCGGTTCCTCAATCGTCAGACCCAGCTCATTCGCCGCCTCGTCCGCCGTAATCATTCCGTTCCGGAACGTCCGCATCACGCCGTCGAACAGCTTCCGATCCACGGTCGCTTCTTGCTTCTTCGGTTCCTGCTTCGCCGGTTCCACCTGAGCCAGATACAGGTGCTCGTCCGCAATGTACTGATTCGTGTGGACGACTCCTTCCAGCTCACCGTCAGTCCGGCCACACCGGGCACACCGGACGACTTCTTCGTCTCGTCCCGTGTAGTAGCGCACCCGACCGCAGTGCTTGCACCGCCATTTCCCGCACCACGGGCACTCCATCCGGCTCATTCCGTCTCCTCCACATCAATCACAGCTTCACCGATTTCTTCGAGCTGGAATGCCTCAGCCGGTACATACTCGATGAACGGTCGTCCGGTGAGGGGATGCGCCCACAGCTCTTTTCCTGTGATTGTGGAGCGCACCACCACCCGGCTCACGCCTTCACTCCCGTCAGGCCAAGCACCTTCCGAGCGCACGGCAGGAGCATGTCGGAGAAGTACGGTAGCTCCGACTCCACCGGCCCGTCACAGACGACATACCCGGCCAGCTCGTCCATGAGGTCCGCTACCGTTCCACCGTCGAAGTGGATGCGGTCGAAGTCCCGGAGGCCGGAGCATCCGTGAGCGTGGACTTTCTTGTACCGGCTCAGATCGCGGTCGTCTTCCTCGACGGAAATGTCAGCCGCGCTGACTGGTGTGTCCAGCTTCAGAGTCATCTCAGTACACCTCCACCCAGCGTCCGATGGTGTTGATCACGTTGTCGTAATCACCGCTCGTTGCTTCCGTGGAGAACTGTTCAATCTCCTCGTCTCCCACGCCATGACGCTTCAGGGCGCGTCGAGTCTTGCCGATCATAAAGAACGCGTTGCCGTCTTCTCCGGACAACTGCACTTCCACGTCGGGGTATTTCGGTTCAGCCATTTCGTGTCTCCTGCCTCTCAGCTATTCAGTTCGATCCACGTGAGGTACGTGAACCCGTCGTCTGTGCGATCCATGTCGGAATCCCACACGATTTCGTCTTGCGCCAGCTGTTCGAAGAACCCGCACGTGTTTTCCGTGAACACTCTGGACAGATCGTGTTTGAGTACAGCACTAACCGCCGCTGTCGCACTGTTGAACGGGTACGCCGTCACCGACTTGCCGTCCGTGTACAGCTCCAACACCCACGCGGTGAACCCTGTCCGCGAATCAGTCGTGTGGTAGCTCGATACGAATGCGATCTTCTTCATGCCCGTGTCTCCTGTCCTGTCGGAACGAATGTCATCAGACGGTCGCTCCACTCCCACTTGTCGTCGTCGCCCTCGTTCGGGTAGTCGTACGTGGACGGTGTACCCTCGGCGTTCATCATCACGTCGTACATGCCGCCCATCTCTTCACGTGCCTGATCTTCGGCCTTGTGTGAGAGCTGGTGTTCTACGTTGAAGTCGGCGTCGATCACTTGCGGCCTCCGAGAGTGTTCTGCGCGTCCAGATCAGCGACCTGCTTCTGAATCTGAGCGACCAGTTCCATTTTTCCCTCGGACATGGCCTGCAGTGCGAGGCTAGTCAGTTCTGCGGCTTTGGTGTGGATGCTGGTGTCGTTCATTTTTCTCTCCTCCGAGCTGGTGGGGCTTGTTCCCCCGTTGTTATATACAGTCTATCAGATGTATCGAGGGGAGTACAGCCAGAACCTCAATTTTCGCCAGCGTTATCCAGGAAAATTCGCTCCCCTGCAGTCAGATTCGGAATCCACTGACCCAGCTTCACCAACTGCTCACCCGCATTGAACGCGTCCTCCACGTCCTCACACAGCCCCTCTTCCATCAGGTAGATGACAATGCTCTTCAGCGACGAACTCCCCGCTTCTCCGAGGAGTCCCCAATCCCAGCTGGTCGATGCCAGGATCAGCTCACTCACCTTCTCCTCGTTGGTCATGTCATGCGCCGATCCTGCAGTGAACGTTCCCGAGTACGATTCCCCGGACTCCTTGCCGGTGATCGTGAACTCCGCGATGGACTGCTCATCGGTCCACCTGTTGATCGTGCCGACGACCTTGTACTGAACATCGAACATTTCGTGTCTCCTTAACTCTGGGTGAGGCGGGGCCAGTCGGCCCCGCCTCGATCTGGTGTGGGTCAGCCTTCGGCTTCAGCTTTGGCCTTGGCTTCGTCTGCGGCATCAAGCTCGTCGGCAATCGCACGAATCTCAGCCTGAATCGCGTGAACCGTCGCCCAATCTTTGCTCTTCAGTGCAATCTCGGCGCGTGCGGTGAGTCCGTTCATGCGCTTGGTGAGTGTCTGCTGTGCCATTTCGTTCTCCTCTGAGTTGGTTGGGGCCTTTCCCCGTGTTGTTATATACAGTCTATCAGGTGGTTTCGTGGAGCGCAAACCCTAAACACCCAGAACAGACAAAAGTTCCTGCTGTTCCATCTCCGTCAAACCGTGATACCACTCCCACACACCGAACAGCTTCTCCGCCACCGGCACAGCCTGCCGAGGAGTCGCCCGATACGTCTCCATAGCCAACGGCAGGAAGTCCGCCGCCGACACGAACTCCGAGTAGTCTTCCCAC
>Ga0079226_10000222_pt1 | contig 37875 bp, 34 predicted proteins | sample Poulit2014_FD_76345 | JGI IMG/M metagenome (GOLD analysis project Ga0079226, IMG submission 76345) | Agricultural soil microbial communities from Georgia to study Nitrogen management - Poultry litter 2014 | ecosystem: Environmental > Terrestrial > Soil > Agricultural land | place: USA: Georgia...
AGAAAGTTGATTTTCAGATAAATGCTTCACTCCTTTTATGATATTAGAGTTAAAAGCACCTGCCAATCCACGATTTGAAGAAATAGCTACCACTAAAACATTTTGCACTTCTCTTTCTTGTGCAAATTCGCTGCTTTCTCCTTCGCTTGAAGCACTTAAACTTTGTAAGAGTTCAGTTAATTTATTCGAGTAAGGTCTCATCGCTGTAATCGCTTCTTGAGCTCTATTCAACTTTGCTGCAGATACCATTTTCATAGCATTGGTAATCTGCATCGTTGAAGATACCGAATTAATTCTACTGCGTATTTCTTTTAAATTTGCCATAGTGATAAAACCACAGAATCCTCCTTTTCAGGAGGAATTCATTTATTTATATTTTGCTGAAATTTCTTTAGCTACTTTTTCTAAAGTATTTAATACTTCATCAGTAAGTTTTCCTTGTTTTAAAGTATCTAAAGCATCTCTATGTGTTAATTCAAGGTGTTCTAAGTATTCCTTTTCAAATTCCTTTACTTTATTTACTGGAACTTCTCTTAAAAGGTTTTTAGAACCTGCATAAACAATTGCAATTTGCTTTTCTACTGGGTAAGGATCGTTTTGTCCTTGTTTTAAGATTTCAACGTTTCTTCTTCCTTTTTCAATAGTGTTTAAAGTTGCCGCATCTAAATCAGAACCAAACTGAGCAAAAGCTTCTAATTCACGGAATTGTGCTTGGTCAAGTTTTAAAGTACCCGCTACTTTTTTCATTGATTTAATCTGTGCAGAACCTCCTACACGAGATACAGAAATACCTACATCAATTGCTGGACGAACTCCGGAGTTAAATAAGTCTGAAGTTAAGAAAATCTGTCCGTCTGTAATTGAAATTACGTTTGTAGGAATATATGCTGAAACGTCTCCTGCTTGTGTTTCAATAATTGGAAGAGCTGTTAAAGATCCTCCTCCTTTTACTTTACCTTTTAATCCTTCAGGTAAATCGTTCATTTGTTGTGCAATCGTATCATCATTAATGATTTTTGCAGAACGCTCTAATAAACGAGAGTGCAAGTAGAATACGTCTCCTGGATAAGCTTCACGGCCTGGAGGACGACGTAATAATAACGAAACCTCACGGTAAGCTACTGCTTGTTTAGACAAGTCATCATAAATAATTAAAGCTGGACGACCTGTATCTCTAAAATACTCTCCAATTGCTGCTCCTGCTAAAGGTGCATAAACTTGCATTGGTGCTGGGTCAGAAGCATTTGCTGCTACAATTGTTGTATATTCCATTGCTCCTCTTTCTTCTAAAGTAGCTGCAATTCCTGCAACAGTAGAAGCTTTTTGACCAATAGCTACATAAATACAATAAACAGGTTCTCCTCTGTCGTAAAATTCTTTTTGGTTTAGGATGGTATCCACACAAACTGTTGTTTTTCCAGTTTGACGGTCTCCAATTACCAACTCACGCTGACCTCTACCTACAGGAACCATAGCATCTACAGATTTAATTCCAGTTTGTAGTGGTTCTGTAACAGGTTCACGATAGATAACTCCAGGAGCTTTACGCTCTAATGGCATTTGTATTTTTTCTCCTTGGATTTCTCCTTTTCCATCGATTGGTGTTCCTAATGTATCTACTACACGACCAACTATTCCTTCTCCAACATCGATAGAAGCAATTCTTTTTGTACGTTTTACTGTATCTCCTTCGCTGATTTCTCTTGAAGGACCCAGTAAAACAACCCCAACACTGTCTTCTTCAAGGTTAAGAATCATTCCTTCTAATCCTCCTTCGAATTCAACAATCTCTCCGTATTGTGCATTTGTCAATCCATAAACATTTGCAATTCCGTCTCCAACGCTTAGTACGGTTCCTACTTCATTTAACGAAGCTTGGTCGTCAAAATTCGTTAATTGTTTTTTTAAAATTGCTGAAACTTCAGCGGGTTTTATTTGTGCCATAACTTCAGTATTATGTCTTGGAAGTTTAACTCCTTCAACTTTTAATTATATGCGTTCTGTTTAAATGTATTTTTTAAATCTTTTAATTTTCCAGCAATACTGGCGTCATATTGCAAATCTCCGATTCGCAATAAAAATCCTCCTAAAAGGTTTTTATCTGTCTTTTTTATTAAAGATGCTTTACTACCGGTAAGCTCTTTAACTTTTGCCAAAACTTTTTCTTCCATTTCAGCAGTCAATTCTGTTGCTGTGGTTACTTCTGCTGTAATCACATTATTGGCTTTATCAACCAAAGTTATAAAAGCTTGAGCAACATCTGGCAATAAACTAATGCGTTTATTTGCTATCAACACCTCAAAAAGATGAATTGTTGTAGGTTTTACTTGTTCAAAAACAGCTTTTAATCCTGAGCGTTTTACTTCGCTTTTAATCAAAGGACTTTTCAAGAAGTTTCTCAATTCTTTAGAGTCTTTGAAAGTATTACTGATCAGACGAATATCCGAATCGATTTCTTTCAATTGATTTTGCTCTTCTGCTAAAGACATCAAAGCTTTTGCATAGCGATATGCTGCGCGATTCCCGGCCATAATTTCCTTAGTTTAATTCAACTTCTTTAAGCATATTATCTACCAATTGCATTTGCTTGTCTTTGTTAGACAGCTCGTTTTTCACCATCTTTTCTGCAATATCTATAGATAAATCTGCCATTTGTGCTTTGATATCTGCCATAGCACTTTGTTTTTCTGCTTGAATTGCAGTTTTTGCTTTAGCAATCATATCATTTGCTTTTTCTTCTGCTTCTGTTGAAGCTTCAGTAATCATGTTTTGTTTGATTTCACGAGCTTCTTTCAGCATTTGATCTCTTTCTTCTCTTGCTTCTCTCATCAATTTCTCGTTGTCAGATTTTAAATTCTGCATTTCTAAACGAGCTTCTTCTGCTGCTTTTAAAGCTTTTCTAATACCCTCTTCACGGTTATCAATCGCATTTAAGATTGGACCCCAAGCGTATTTTTTCAATAATAAGATTAAAATGGTAACAATTCCTAACTGAAAGAAGAAAAGTCCAAACGAAAAGTCATTGATTAATTTTTCCATTTCTGAATTATTTTTCTTTGAATTTTAATTTTTAAAATCACCTTTCTGTAACCAACCGTTAGAGAAAGGTGATTTGTTGTTTATGATTTACGCTAAAATTAGTGCAGCGAAACCAATACCTTCTAAAAGTGCAGCAATAATAATCATTGCAGTTTGAATTTTATTAGAAGCTTCTGGTTGACGAGCAATTCCTTCCATTGCTGCTTTACCAATCATTCCTAATCCAATTCCAGCTCCGATTACAATAATTCCGGCACCTACCATGTTTGGGATATCCATAATAAACGATTTAAAAATTAAAATTAAACTTCAACTATTTTTATTAATATTTTTATACTATTGGCAACTCTTCTGTATCTTCTTCTGAAGTGTGTTCTTCTTCAACAGCAGCTGCGATATATAATGAACTTAATAAAGTAAAAATATAAGCTTGTAAAAATGCTACTACTAAACCTAACACTCCGATGAAAATAGAGAATCCGAAAAATCCTACTCCTGCTACCCAAGTTCGGAAAATAAATATAAATCCGATAAAGCTCATTCCCATAACTTGACCTGCTGTCATATTTGCAAAAAGTCGAATCATTAAAGAGAATGGTTTGGTTAGCATTCCTAATATTTCAATAGGAATTAATATAATCTTTACTATTGGATGCACATCTGGGAACCAGAAAATATGTTTCCAATAGTTTTTATTTCCTGAAAATTGTGTAACAATAAAAGTTAATATTGCTAAGACGATTGTAACAGTTATGCTTCCTGTAACATTTGCTCCGAAAGGAACCAATCCGAATAAGTTTAAGAATAAAATCAAGAAAAATATAGTAAGCAAGAAACTCATATATTTATGGTATTTAGGTCCTATACTTTCTTTTGCAATATCATCTCTAACAAAAATAATCATGGGTTCAAGAATTCTTCCTAAACCTTTTGGCAATTGTTGTGTTTTATAAGTTTTTGCCATAGAAACAAAAACAAAAAACATCAGAATGGCTGTGATTATAGTTACAAAAACGTTTCTTGTAATAGAAAAATCTAAAGGTTTTTTATTTGTTGGAAATCCAGAATCTCCAAAAGTTAGCTCTCCTGAAGCATCTGTTTTATAGATTTTTGAATGATAATAAGTATAATGCTTTCCGTCTTTTTCTACTACTTTTTTTCCATGATCAAATTCTGCTGCAGAAAATATTTTTAATCCTTCATCAAAAATGATAACTGGTAAAGCAAAACCATAATGCTTATCAGCTTCTTCATCAGAAAATAATGTAAAATAATGAGAGTCTAATAGGTTGAGATCTACCGCTTCTTCAATCTCTTCTTCACTAAAAGATTTATCAACAGATTCCTGATTAGCATTTTCTTGGGCAAAAGAAAAATTGGAAATCATGGCTATAAAGCCAACTACTAACAAGGAAAGAATATACTTTTTTCGCATTTTTCAGCTAATTTTATTCTCGAAATTGGGTGCAAATATACACAAATAAACCAAGATAAAGCACAAAAATCAATAAGCCTTAAAAAAAAATTATAATCCTTTGATTTTCTTATAGTTATTATCCTTTAATATTTGAACAGTTGTTAATATTTCCAAGGTTTTTCCTATTACATAAGGCAAAAAAAGACTTAAAAAGAAATTTCGTTCTATTGGAAAATTATATTTTTTCAACAACGCGAAAAAGAACAATATTTTTACCAAACCTAAAAGTATTAATAAAAATCCTAAAAAATCTTTGTTCAAAAAACTAATTAAAAATATGTTTCCTAATATTACTAAACTGGCAATTGCATTAAAAAGATAGCTAAAGTTTATATATTCAATCTGATTTTCAAAATATATGGGTGCAAAATAATATCGATGTACTGAAAATATAAGTATAGCAAAAAATAAAAACCCAAAAATTTTAAATAAGAGTTTTCCCATCTAATTTTTTCTATTAATCTTGTTGAGTTGTTTGATGACAACATAAAGTGAAACAAAAACCCCTAATAAAACAGCAATTATCGTAAACCATTCTTTTTGGGTTTCATAATGTTTATCCAATTCTCTTCCTCCTAAAGAAAATAAAAAAATAGTTATCCCCATCTGAATAGCTATTCCTGAAAGCTGAAGATATTTTTTAAGCGGTTTTAGTTTCTCGTTTGGATTTTGATTTTCTTTTTTGTTCATTTTGAAGAGTCTTTACCGCTCCTTTCATCGTGCAGTTTCCATTTAAATTAGCTCCAGGTTCTACAGCAAGCTGACTGGTGGTGATTTCACCTTCGATATGAGCAGTTGATTTTAAGCTCAAATTGTTTTTTACAATTACTTTCCCTTTTATCAATCCTTCAATATCTGCTTCCTCACATTCTAAATCTCCGATGATTTTTCCTGTTTCACTCAATACTATTTTGCTGTTTGTTTTCAGATTTCCCTCTAAAATTCCTTCAATTCTAAAAGCTCCTTCTGAAGTAATATCTCCTTTAAAAATAGTTCCTTTAGCTATTTTATTTTGCTCTTTAGAATAATCTTTTTTAGTTTCTCGTTTGGATTTTTTTCTTTCTGAAAACATAAGTTTTAATCTTTAAATTGTTGGCGGTATTTTTCTAAATTTTTATGAATTAATAAGATTTCATAATTTTTTGAAGAAATTCCAAAATTATCATGATCTTCTATTTCATAATCTTCTTCTTTTCTCAGTTTTTCTCCAAATCCTTCTGCTCCCATTCTACTGCTTAATCCTTTAATGACTACAAATATTTGTTGTGGTGAATAAATATCTATAGAAACAGAAAGTTTTGTTTCTTCTAAATCTTCAATAGCATTTTCTAATTTTTCTTTGAATTCTTCTGCTTTTTCTCTTTCTGAACTTGCAAAAGGATAAATCAAATTATGATTTCCTGAAGATTCAGCATCAAAATCAGCGTTTTTCATCTTTGGCAAAGATTCTTTGATGATTTGTTCTGCTTTTTTACCTTCTTCACTTTGTGGATGTGCTAATGCTACATAATCCAATGCTTCTTCATAAGCTTCAAATCCGTATAATCTTCCTAAAATAGTAGCTTTTAATAATTCAAACTTTGGCACCATGGCATGTCCTAAAAATACTTCGGTGTATTCATCAATTTTTTCTACTACTTCTTCGTATTGCCCAGCTTGATATTCTTTATATAATTTACTATAAACCTGAATAGGATTGGATTCATCTTTGCGTAATTCAGCTGGATTTCTCAACACTTTTGCATATCTGGAATCTGGATGATTTTTCAAAATATCATTTTTCCATTTTTCTGCTTCTTGTGTCTTTTCAAGCTGATTATATATTTTATGTAAATTATATTTTGCTGGTAAAACCAACCTTTCTTCTGGATTGCTTACTAATAAATCTTCTAATTTATCTGCTGCTAATTCAAACTCACTGAATTTTTCATGATAAATTACACCTAATTGATAATAAGCAAAATTTCTTTCTTCTTCAATTTCTTCTATAAATTCTTCATCATCAGGAATTTGTTCAATATAAGTTTCTACTTGATAAGTAGGGTCTGCTTCAATTGCTGCTAAATAATCATTTTTAGTTTTTTCCTTTTCTTCGTCTTTGCTTAAGCTTTTTCCTTTTTCTATTCTCCAGTTATCTTGTAAAGCTCTATTTCCCCAAGTTTGTCTAAAAACTGTTTGCCCAGATGCAATTTGATTGGCATCATAAAAATAAAATCCTCTTGATGCTCCGGATTGACTTTGTTGACGACCAAACATATTTCCTTGCATTTGTGCTCTTTTATCTTCTTTTATTGCTTTTTCTGCAGCAGCAATTGCTTGAGTTTTTAAAGAATCTACATGTTTTTGGAAATAGTTTTTTCTTTCTTCAGGAGACATTTTTACCAAATGTAAAATACTGTCATTTCTTGAAGCTACTTCTTCATACATAATCACATCATTTAAACTTAAACGCTTTCTTTTTAAACGTCTATAATCTAAAGAAGCTTCGGGTAAGTTTACCATTGTGCTGTCATAATAAGCTCCCGCTTCTTTATAATGTGCATTATCAAAACTATAATCTCCTAAAGTTCTATAAATTCGTTCTTTTAAACCATGATTTGAAGTGTTGGTCCTGAGTGATTTATTATAATACTTTATGGCTTCTGGCATATCATCTGATTTTCTATGAAATTCAGCTGTTCCATAATTTATAATATCTAAAAACGGACGATTTTCACGATCTGCTAATAACCTATGTAAAGTATCTAATTGTAATTCTTTATCTCCTTTTTCAAAATCAAAATTATTAGATTTTTCCATAAAAGAATTAATCCTGTAACTTCTTGAAGTTTTTCGCTTTAAAGCAATTACTTGATTAAATGCTGTATTGGAACTATCTATTTGATTTAATTCTTGAAAAATCTGACCTTTTATAAAAAGAAATCTTCCTTTTTTATCTTTATCTTTTGTAGTGTTTATGTCTACATTCAAAGCTTCAAGAGCTTTTTCTTTATCATCTGTGTTGAGATATGCTTGCGCTAAAGTTGAAGAAGCTTCCACAATATCTTCTTCACTTAAATCTTCTGGATTTTTTAAAATATTATTTAAATTTTTCTTTACTCTATCATAGCTCTCTAAACGCATATAAGTTTTTTCCAACCAAATTTCTGCACTGGTCATCACTTCTTCATCATCATATTTATTCAAAATATAGTTGAAAGCTTCCAACGCTGGAAAATATCTCTGTTGATAATAACGAGCTTTTCCAAGAAGTAAAAAAGCATCTTTCATCTGCGGATTATACTCCTCTCCACGGATTAACATATTGTGTTTTTGAATTCCTTTGGCTGCTTTTTCTTCTGCTGCTTCAAAAGCGTCATCAAAAGAAATATCTTGTCTTTCATTTCCTGCTGCTAAAGCATTATTGTCATCATTTCCTCTAAAATTTCCTGAAAGACTACTTTGTGTTTGTGCAGTCATTTGGGAACCTCCACCACCTCTTAATCCTCCACTCCCTTGGTTTCGATTTCCACCCTGACTTTGGTTCATCCCTCCTTGAGGCTGATTCATTCCTTGGTTTTGATTTCCACCCTGACCTTGATTCATTCCGCCTTGAGATTGATTCATTCCTTGGTTTTGATTTCCACCTTGACCTTGATTCATCCCCCCTTGAGATTGATTCATTCCTTGGTTTCGATTTCCACCTTGACCTTGATTCATCCCGCCTTGAGATTGATTCATTCCTTGGTTTCGATTTCCACCTTGTCCTTGATTCATCCCACCTTGAGATTGATTCATCCCCTGGTTTTGGTTTCTACCTTGTCCCTGATTTTGATTGGCTGATCCTGTATTGTTAAAACTACTAAAAGCGTCTTCAACACTTCTTTCTTTTTTATCTGTAGTTTTTCTACTGCTTTTAGCGTCTTCTTTCTTTTTAGGTTTTGGTCTTTGTGGCATCACCGCTGGGGGAACCTCAACCATTTCTCCATATTTTATTTCTTCTTCAGTATTTGCTAATCTTTCAACAGGTAAAGTTTCCCAGTAATTATCTTCATAATTTTCATTTACTTGAGTTTTTCCTTGTTCTAAAGCAATATTTCCGTGATATAAAATATTATAATAAGTGGTCATCGCATGGTAATTACGATTCAACCATTTGTTTTTCTTTCGAGAACATGAAGTCAATACCGTTAATATTGAAATGAATATTAAGGTTTTATAGAAGTATGATTTTGTCTTTGTTTTCAATTTCATTGGAATTTACGCATTATGAATAACTTAAGACAGGTCTTTTTAGTATGATTAATCGGTAAAAATACGTTTCTTTTGGAAGAAATAAACACAGAAGTTCTTAAAATTAGGTTTTAAAAGATGAAAATCAAATAAATACCTTTATTCCTCTCCACCGAAATAAGTATTTAATTCTTCTAATGTTTTTTCACTTTTTGGCGTATCTATCACAATTTTTCCTTTTTCTAAAACCACAATTCTTTCGCTTACTTCTGTAACATGCGTTAAATCATGACTGGAAATCAGCAAAGTTACGTTTTGATTTTCTATAAGATTTTTTAAAATTTTCTTTAACCTAAATTGTGTAGTCGGATCAAGATTTGCAAAAGGTTCATCTAAAATAATGATTTTTGGATTTCCGATTAAAGCTGCGATAATCCCAACTTTTTTCTGATTTCCTTTTGATAAATCTCTCAAATATTTTTTCTGATTTAAAATTTCATCATTAAAAAATTCTTCAAAATTTGCTAAAAAAGAATCTATATCTGCTTTGTTTTGATTTCTTAATTCACCGATAAAATAAAAATATTCTTCTGGTGTTAAATATCCTATCAAAAAGCTTTCATCTATAAAAGATGTAGTAAAAGGTTTCCATTTTTCACTTTCGCTGACTATAATATCTTTTGAAATAACCCTTCCTGAACTCGGTTGAATTAAATCTAATAATAAGCTGAATAAAGTGGTTTTTCCTGCTCCATTATTACCAACTAAACCCAGACTTTCTCCATTTTTAATTATTAATTCTTCTATTTGTAAAACTTCTTTATTTCCATAAGTTTTACTTAAGTTTTCTATTTTTATCATCGTATTATTTTCTTTCAGCATAAGCCTCAATAGTTTTATATTTTCCTTTTTGATAAACTTTTTCTATTTGATTTAAGAAAAAATCTTTAAATACAATTCCTGATAAACTCAATATTCCCAAGGTTAAAACTCCTGCTTTAAAACCAAAAATTAAATAAGGAATAATAAATAATATAATAGGTAAACCTATTTTTGGAAGTGCCACCAACATTTGTGTTGTATTAAATCCTTGGGTATTTGAAAATGCTTTTGCTTTTACATTTAATTCCACTGGAACACGATGAAGTGCGCCACCAAAAAGGGTGATATGAGAATTTAATCCAATATTATAAATCGCTCCTAAAATAATCATCAAATAAGCTTTCCAACCAAAATATAAATAAGGAATACTCAAAATAAAAGCGATTAAAGTTCCGCTTACTAATAAATACCATTTTGATTCTAAGTATTTTCTATACGGAATATTTTGACTCATCAATAATTTATAATATTCACTATCCCAAGAAGGGACTAATTGCCCGAAACTCATTAAAAATCCACCGGTTACAAATAACCCTGCAAAAAGTAGCCAACCGTAAGATTCTGAATATATTTCTTGAGGAAAAAATACCAATCCGTAAAACAAAAACATTGCAGAAGTAAAAAGCACTTGTTTTGGTCTTTTATTTCGCATAATCATGCGAATATCATTTTTTAGAAAAACAGAAATATCTCCAAATTTGTTTAACCATTTCAGTTCTGTGCTTTTCGCTTCTTTTATTTTTTCTGAAATTTTTTCATCTAAATAAAATCCTGTTTTCAGAAAATCAAAATTCTTTTTATACAATAATAAAGCAGCAAAAACAGGAATTAAAAACGCATAAGGAGTTGCATAAATTTGATTGAAAATATTTTCACTAACTTGAGAAATGTCAAAAATCTCAAAATATTGTAAACCTGCTACACTGATGATTAAAGCAAAAACAAGATAAAAAACAGCATTTATCTTATTGATAAGAAAGTTTAAATAATTTAAAGTCAACTCAAAGAAAACCATGGCTAAAAACCAAGGAAAAACATTCATCATCGGATATCCTTTGCTGATTAAAACTGCAGAAAAAGGAATAAAAAAGAAAAGAGGAAGAAAATTAAAAACAGAAAAAATAGTTTTTCCCAATAAATAATGAATGATTTTATTTTTCTTAATTGGTAAAATCATCAAAGGTTTGATGTTGATTACTGGTAAATTCTGCAAGAAAAATCGATAAATTAATTCTGCTGAAAACCAATATATCAAATAACTATTTACCAAATGTAAAGGATCTTTATCAGGAAAAGTTTCTTCTAAAATAAAGAAAATTCCTATTCCTAAAATCAGGAAAGAACCCATAAAATATAGCGCAAGAAAACCGATTAAGATTTTCATTGCTAAACTTTGATTAAATGCTTTTGAACGAAAAAACTGTTTTAATTCAAGAGCGATGAGTTTTTTCATCATAATTTTAAAATCAATTTATTACTTAAAAATATAAAGCGATATAAATACTTTATTTTTTGAAGTTTTAAAGTATAAAATGCTGATAGATTTCGTTAAAGTTTATTTTTTATTCTTATCAATTGTTTAATATTGCAAGTTATATTTTTTGATTGAAGAAAACAGAGATTTTATGCTTAAAAATTTTGTTGAAGAGTTAAGATGGCGCGGAATGTTGCACGACATTATGCCAGAAACAGAAGAACACTTGATGGAAGAAATGCGAAGTGCTTACATCGGTTTTGATCCAACCGCTGATTCTTTGCATATCGGAAGTTTGGTTCCTATTTTGATTTTAGCACATTTTCAACGTTGTGGTCATAAACCTTATGCTTTAATTGGCGGTGCAACAGGAATGATTGGTGATCCTTCTGGAAAATCTAAAGAAAGAAATTTATTAAACGAAGAAAGTCTTTATAAAAATCAAGAAGGAATTAAAAAACAACTTTCTAAATTCTTAGATTTTGATGGAGATGCGGAAAATTCAGCGGAATTAATTAATAATTACGACTGGATGAAAGATTTTTCTTTCTTAGATTTTATTCGTGATGTGGGAAAGCATATCACAGTAAATTATATGATGGCGAAAGATTCTGTAAAAAAACGTTTTTCTCCTGATGCTAAAGATCAAGAAGGATTAAGCTTTTTAGAATTCAGTTATCAATTGGTGCAAGGTTATGATTTTTTGCATTTATACAAAACAAAAAACATGACTTTACAAATGGGAGGAAGTGATCAGTGGGGAAATATCACCACCGGAACAGAATTAATCAGAAGAATTGCTGGCGGAAAAGGATATGCACTTACTTCAAAATTAGTTACTAAAGCTGATGGAACTAAATTTGGAAAATCTGAAGGAGGAAATATCTGGTTGGACAGAAAATTGACTTCTCCTTATAAGTTTTACCAATATTGGTTGAACACCAGTGATGAAGATGCTGAAAATTTCATCAAGATTTTTACTTTCTTATCAAAAGAAGAAATTGAAAGTTTAATTGAAGAACATCAAAAAGCACCTCATTTGCGAATTCTTCAAAATAAATTAGCTGAAGAAATTACCACTTTAGTACATTCTGAAAAAGATTTAGAAAATGCTAAACATGCTTCAAAAGTATTGTTTGGAAAATCTACTGCTGAAGATTTAAAAACCTTAGATGAAGAAACATTTTTAGAAGTTTTTGAAGGAGTTCCACAAACAGAAATTTCAAAAGATAAAATTGAAAATGGTTTAGATATGATTGCAGCTTTATCTGCAGAAACTAATTTCTTAAAAAGTAATGGAGAAGCAATTCGTTCTTTAAAGCAAAATGCAGTTTCTGTAAATAAAGAAAAAGTGGATTCTACTTATCAAATCACTTCAAAAGATTTGATTAATGATAAATATGTAATCCTCAATAAAGGAAGAAAAAACACTTTTATATTAAAAGTATTTTAAATAAAGATAAATTAATCTATTGAATCTCTGTTGAATATGAAATTATACACTTATATTTAACAGAGATTTTTTTATGAATTTTATAAATCAATTCTTATGACACATAAGGCAGGATATGTAAATATAATCGGAAATCCTAATGTAGGGAAATCCACTTTGATGAATGCTTTAGTAGGAGAACGCTTATCTATTATCACCTCAAAAGCACAAACTACAAGACATCGAATTTTAGGAATTGTCAACGGAGAAAATTATCAGATTTTATTTAATGATACTCCTGGAATTATCAAACCTGCTTATGAATTGCAAGAATCTATGATGGATTTTGTGCATACTGCTTTTGAAGATGCAGATATTTTAATTTACATCATAGAATTGGGAGAAACAGCACTTAAAAATGAAACTTTTTTTAAGAAAATAACTTCTGCAAAAATTCCTGTTTTATTATTGATAAATAAAATTGATTTAGGCAATCAAGAAAAACTGGTGGAACAAGTTCAGTTTTGGCAAAATAAAATTCCAAATGCTGAGATTTTTCCGATTTCAGCTTTAGAAAACTTTGGAATTCAACAGGTTTTCAACAGAATTTTAGAATTGCTTCCGGAATCTCCTCCTTATTTTCCTAAAGATGCTTTAACAGATAAAACTGAGCGTTTTTTTGTCAATGAAACCATCAGAGAAAAAATCTTATTACATTATGATAAGGAAATTCCTTACAGCGTTGAAGTAGAAACAGAATCTTTTAAAGAAGATGAAAATATTATCCGCATCAATGCAGTAATTATGGTGGAAAGAGAATCTCAAAAAGGAATAATTATCGGTCATCGCGGAAAAGCTATTAAACAAATTGGAATTGAAGCAAGAAAAGATTTAGAAGTATTTTTCGATAAAAAAATTCATTTAGAACTCTTTGTAAAAGTCAACAAAGATTGGCGAAAAAAAGAAAAACAACTCAAGAGATTTGGCTATAAAAATTAAAGATTTTTAACCTGAAAAAATCTGTGTTTTTTATTTGGCTAAAATATGGAGAGCTATTATGTTTGCGCCCATTTTTTAAAATAAATTTATCATGATTTTCGATGTCAAAGAAATTCTTACTGCCACAATGATTCTCTTCGCTATTATTGATATCAGCGGAAGTATTCCAATTGTGATCAGTTTAAGACAAAAAGTAGGACATATTCAAAGTGAAAAAGCAGTAATTGTTTCTGCTATTATTATGATTGCTTTTTTATTTATTGGAGAAAGAATTTTAAATCTCATTGGGGTTGATATCAATTCTTTTGCTGTTGCAGGATCTTTTATTTTATTATTTATGGCTTTAGAAATGATTATGGGAATTCAATTGATGAAAGATGAAACACCTCAAACAGCTTCTATAGTTCCTTTAGCTTTCCCTTTAATTGCTGGTCCTGGAGCTATGGCTTCTTTATTAGCACTCAGAGCAGAATACCAAGTGATGAATATTATTATTGCCATTATCATCAACTTAATTTTAGTATATGTTGTCTTAAAAACTTCAGGAAAAATTGAACGTATTTTAGGAAATCAAGGAATTAATGTGATTCGTAAAATATTTGGTGTAGTTTTGCTGGCAATAGCAGTTAAATTATTTGCATCTAACATTCAAAGTTTATTTCAATAATGAAAAATTTCATATATATACTTTTAGTTTTAGCCATTGGTTTATTGATTTTCAATATCACTCAGCTTGATTTTAGCAATCTTTTTAGTGAAGAAAGCACGGGTTCTTTTATTGGAATTTTAGCCAGTTTATGTGTGATTGTTTTGATGTTTATTTTATTGATCAGCAGAAAAATTCAAAGTAAAGTGAAAAATAATTCTCAATAATATTCTGAAAATTATTTAAATTATTCTTCAGCATTTTCTGCTTCATAAAGCTTTAAAACTTTCTGAATAACTTCATCTTCTTTACTTAATATCTTTTCATAAAGATTATTATCAAATATTTGTCTTGCCATACTGGCTTTCAAATGAACTTTTAAAAGATTTTCATAATTTTTTGCCGTAAAACTCAAGTTGTATTCATCAAGAAAATCAGCAAATTCATTCAGCATTTCTTCTTCAACTTTTACTTCTTTTAAAAATTCTTCTTCAGATAAATTATTATAATATTTTCTGTTTTTATCTAAGAATTCAAAAGTAAAACGATCAATCATTCCGCCTTTCAACATATAATCTAAGCTTTCTTTTTTATAGCTTAAATCTTGTGCTACAAATATATCAGGAACAATTCCTCCGCCTCCATACACTGTTTTTCCTTTAGGAGTAGTAAATTTTAAAGAATCATTGAGGTGAATACTATCTTTATTTTCCAATTCTCCATTCTGATATCTTTCTAAAAAATCATGGTGATAAGAATTGGTATTTTCGCCTTTATATGATTTTTGAATAGATCTTCCTGTTGGAGTATAATATCTTGCTACAGTTAATCTGACCACACTTCCATCTCCTAAATCCATTTCTCTTTGCACCAATCCTTTTCCGAAAGAACGCCTACCAATAATTGTGGCTGCATCATTATCTTGCAAAGCTCCTGCCACAACTTCACTGGCTGAAGCTGAATTTTGATCGATTAATACATAAACTTTAGCATCTTCTAAATTTCCTTTAGTTGTAGCATAAGTTTTTTTGATTTTTCCTTGATTATCTTTTGTGAAAACAATTAGTTTTTCATCTTCTAAAAACTCATCAGCTATCTTAATTGCTTCTTTTAAATATCCTCCGCTGTTGTTTCTTAAATCTAAAACAAGATCTTTTCCTCCTTGTTTTTTAATTTCTGTAACTGCTTTTTCAAATTCTGCAGAAGTGGTTTTTGAAAAACGATTCAGCTTTACATATCCTAAGTTTTCTGTCAATAAAAATGCAGCATCTAAACTCTTAAGCGGAATATGATTTTTAGCAATTTTAAAATCTAATAATTCTTTTTCTCCTTTTCTTTTTACTTTAAAATTTACCAAAGAATCTTTAATTTTTAATAAGTTTTCTCTTAAGCTTTCTGTTCTTAAATCTTTTCCAAAAAGTGGAGTTTTTTCTATATAAACAATTCTATCTCCAGCTTCAATTCCAGCTTTTTCACTGGGTCCACCTTCAATTGTTCTGATGACTGCAATGCTGTCTTTTACTTTAAAAAATTGAATTCCAACTCCGATGAAGTCTCCTTCTAATTCTTCTTTAGCTTCTTGAACAGAACTTTTAGGAATATAAGTAGAATGCGGATCTAAGTCTTTTAAAATATTAGCTATGGTAATATCTACAATACTATCTGTGTTGATTTGATCTACATAATCATAGTTGATATAATCTATTAATCTTTCCAGTTTTTTCTTGTTAGAATTGGGAGCTAATAATTCTTCTTTAGCAGAAGAAAAATTCAAAAAAGAACCCATAATTATCCCTAAAGCACAAGCTGCTCCTATAATTAAAGGTAAATATTTTTGAGAATATTTTTTCAAATTTCTTCTAATTCAGCAATTTGAGTGATTTCTACACCTGCTTTTTCTAAAAAACTTAAACCCGAATCATCTTTGTAGTTGTTTTGAAAAACCACTCTTTTAATTCCAGATTGATGAATGAGTTTACTGCATTCTTTACAAGGAGAATAAGTAATATATAAAGTAGCTCCTTTACTGGATTGTGTGGAAGCTGCAACTTTAAGAATCGCATTGGCTTCTGCATGCAAAACATACCATTTTGTCAAGTTATTTTCATCTTCACAATCATTTTCAAATCCTGAAGGCGTTCCGTTATATCCATCAGAAATTATCATTCTATCTTTAACAATTACGGCACCCACTTGTTTGCGTTTGCAATAAGAAAGTTTTCCCCATTCGCGGGCTATTCTTAAATAAGCTTTATCAAATTTAAGCTGTTTTTTTTCTTTACTGGACATTTATTTTTCAATTAGAAATGCAAATTTACCAATAATACAACATAATATATATATCATTAACTTGATATTCAGAATTATTGACTTTTTATTTCCTTTTCAGGAAAAAGTTATAAATCAAATACTTAAAAAATTAACTGATTTACTTTTTAAAATTCTGTGGATAGAAACTAAATAATATTGTATTTTTGTATAATTCAAAGAAATTTTCTATCTTTAGAGTATGCAAATAACGGATTATATAGCTGATTTACTTTACCGCTACGAATGTGTAGTAATTCCTGGATTTGGAGCTTTTTTGACGCAACGTCAACCTGCTCAAATCGATGAAAAAACCAATGCTTTTTATCCGCCAAAAAAAACGATTTCTTTTAATCGTCAACTCAAAGAAAACGATGGACTTTTAGCAAATTACATCGCTAAAACTGAAGAGATTTCTTATGAACAAAGTTTTCAGAGAATTCATACTTTTATAGAAAACTTATTAGAAGCTTTAGAAAAAGGAGAAAAAGTAAATCTGCATAAAATCGGGATGTTTTATACCCAAGCAGATAAAATCTTATTTCAACCTGAAATAAACACCAATTATCTTCCTGAAGCTTTTGGAACTTCTTCTTTTGTTTATCCTAAAATCAATAGAAATCAACAAAAAACTATTGCTGAAATTTCTGCGGAAGAAAAAACAGAGAAAACACTTGTTTTGCCTTCAACTAAAGAAAAAATTCAAGAAGAAGAAAACAAAAAACCAATTGCTGCTTTTTGGAAATATGCTGCAGTGGGAATTGTTGCCGTTGGTTTAGGTGGTTTTTTAACTGCAAATTGGTATGCTAATGAAGTAAAATCTCATAACATTGCTGCACAAGAACAAGCTGAACGTCAGATAGAAACAGAAATTCAACAAGCCACTTTTTCTATAGATGATCCTTTGCCTTCTGTAACTTTTAAAGTAACTGCAAAACGCGGAAAATATCATATTGTAGCAGGAGCTTTCAGAAATAAAGAAAATGCTGATGTTAAGTTTGAAGAATTAAAAGAAAAAGGTTTTCATCCGCTTCACATTGGAAAAAACAAATTTGGATTACATCAAATTGTTTATGATTCTTTTGAAGAAAGAAATGACGCGATCAATCAACTCAATAAAATCCGTCAAAACGATAATCCTGGAGCTTGGTTATTGGTTAAAGAATTATAATTTATTCTCTTAAAATATTTCTGTTTTTCTTTGTTTTAAAGTCATTTTAATTCAAAAGCTTATCTTTGTCAAAAAAAGATATGAAAGCAAAAACTCCTAATGAATCAAAAGCCGTTGTAACCGATTTAATTTTACCAGGCGAAACCAATCCAATTAATAATTTATTTGGTGGAGAACTTTTGGCAAGAATGGACAGAATTGCCAGTATTGCTGCCAGAAGACACAGCAGAAGATATGTGGTTACCGCTTCTGTAAATAATGTTGCTTTTCAAAGACCCATCCCTTTGGGAAGTGTAATCACTTTAGAAGCAAAATTATCTCGCGCTTTTAATACTTCTATGGAAGTGATTATAGATGTTTATATAGAAGACAGAGAAAATGGAAAACGCGTGCTTGCCAATGATGCAATCTATACTTTTGTAGCGGTAAATGACAATGGTTTTCCTGTGGAAGTTCCGCCGATAAAACCAGAAACTGAAGAAGAAAAATCTCGTTATGATGCTGCTTTAAGAAGAAAACAATTGAGTTTAGTTTTAGCTGGAAAACTCAATGCTGATGAGGCAACAGAATTAAAAGCTTTGTTTTTTGGCAAAGAAAAATAAGTTTTGAAAAGAAGAAATTCTATATAATATTTAAGGATAATCAGCTTTTTTTAAGCGTAAAGGAAAATTCACTACCAATTCCATAATCGCTTTCTACATAAATTTTTTCTTGATGAGCTTCAAGAATATGTTTTACTATAGATAATCCTAAACCAGAACCTCCAGTTTTTCTTGATCCGCTTTTATCTCCTCTATAAAAACGTTCAAATAATCTTGGAATTTCTTCTTTTTTAAAACCTTCTCCATTATCTGTAATGCGGATAATAATTTTATCTGAAGTCAAATTTTCTATACTGATTTCTGTAGTTCCTTTACGTTTTCCATATTTTATAGAATTCATCACCAAGTTTGTAATGACTTGTTGAATTCTTTCTTTATCAGCTTTTACCCAAATTGGTTTTTTATATTTTTTATCAAAAGTCAAAGAAATATCTAATTCTTCCGCATTGATTTCAAGCATTTCAAATACGGTTTTTATAACTTTTATAATGTCAAAACTTTCTTTTTTTAAATATAATTCTCCAGATTCTAACTTGGTGATCATTTCTAAATCATCAACAATATAAACCAATCTTTCAACTCCTTTATAAGCTCTTTTTAAATATTTTTCTGTTCTTTCTTTGTCTTCTAAAGCACCATCTAATAAAGTTAAAATATATCCTTCAACAGTAAATAAAGGAGTTTTTAATTCATGAGAAACATTGCCAACAAATTCTTTTCTATAGTTTTCTCTGACTTTTAAAGCTTGAATTTCCAGTTTTTTATTTTCTGCAAATTTTTCTACACTTTTGGTTAAAGCCTCCATATCTGTGGTAACCGGTTCTTCTAAAAGTGGTAAATCTGCTAAAAGAGAAACATTTTTATAAAGATTTGTAATTTTATTAGAAATAAATTTTTCAATCCGAATTTGGATAAATAAAAAAGAAATCAGAAAAACAGTTAAAGCAAAAACAAGTAAAGAAATCAGTTTAAAATTGAAAAATATCAATTCTATAATCACCAAAATTAAACTTGCTAAAATGGTGATCCATAAAGCTGTAAAAAATGAAAAAGCAAAAGATTTTTTTGATTCATTATTCATTACACTACATATTTATAGCCAATTCCTGTGACGGTTATTATTTTTTCTTTTCCTATTTTTTCTCTTAATTTTCTGATGTGAACATCTACTGTTCTATCGCCTACAATGACTTCTTTTCCCCAGATTTTTTCTAAGATTTCTTCTCTTGAAAAAACTTTTCCTTCTTGAGAAATCAATAAAACTAACATTTCAAATTCCTTTCTGGGTAAATGTATATTTTCTCCATTTCTTTGAAGCTGAAATGCAGATTGATCTATACTTAAATCTCCAGAAATCAACAATTGATTTTTTGCTATGGTTTTAAAACGACGCAATAAAGCTTTTACTTTACTGACCAATACTTTTGGCCGAATCGGTTTGGTGATGTAATCATCTGCTCCTGCTTCATAACTTTGCATTTCTTTTAAATCTTCGCTTAAAGCAGTCAAAAAAGTGATAATACTGTTTTGCATAGCTGGAATTTTTCTCATTTTTTTACAAGTTTCAATTCCATCCATCCCTGGCATCATCATATCCAAAATTACCAAATGTGGATTTATTTTCTTTGCTTTTTTCAAAGCTTGTTTTCCATTTTCTGCAAGACTGATTTGATAACCTTCTTTAGAAAGATTGTATTCCAAAATTTCTAAAATATCGGGTTCATCATCTACCAATAAAATTTGTATTTCTTTATTTTCCATTAGAAAAAACTGAAAAATCAATTTAAAAATAATTTTATTTTATCAAATTCACTTCAAATTATACAATATTATTGAAATTACAATTAGTTTACTTCTCATTCTCCTACTATTTATATTTTTCTAACTTTGCAAAAAATTTTTAAGTAAAAAAATAATGAAAAAATCAATTTTATTTTTCTTCCTTTTCTGTGGTTTCTTAAGTTTTGCAAATGCTCCGCAATGGGGAAAAACAGGACATAGAGCTACTGCTGAAATCGCTGAAGATTATTTAACCGAAAAAGCTAAAAAAGCAATTTATGATTTATTAGATGGCGAAAGTCCTGCTTTGGTTTCTACTTTTGCTGATGAAATCAAAAGCGATAAAAAATTTGATGAATATGCAGTTTGGCATTATATCAATCTTGAAAAAGGAGAATCTTATGATGACTTTGAAGACAAAGAAAAACCAAATATTATTTGGGCGATAGATAAAGTGAAAAAAGGGTTGAAAGATCCTGCTGTTGCAAAAGAGAAAAAACAGTTTTATTTAAAAATGTTGATTCATCTTATCGGAGATTTACATCAGCCTTTACATATTGGTCGTCCTGATGATTGGGGTGGAAATAAAGTGATTGTTTTTTGGTTTGGTGATGCCAGTAATTTACACAAGGTTTGGGATAGCGAAATGCTGGATTCTTATAAGATGAGTTATTCTGAATTGGCTAAAAATCAAAAACCTTTAAGCAAAAAAGAAATCAAATCTCTTCAAAAAGGAAATGCGGAAGAATGGTTAAAAGAAATTGTTGAAATCACTGATAAAATATATGATTCAGCAGAAACTGGATATTATTTAAGCTATGATTATATGTATGATTGGATGCCAGTTTTACGTGAACAATTACAAATTGGTGGAATCAGATTAGCTAAAGAATTAAATGAAATTTTTGGATAAAAAACTTTAATTTTATTGAAAATTAAAAGCTCAGTTTTTATTAAAATTGAGCTTTTTTTAATTTAAAATCCTTTTTCTCTTCGGATTTTATCATAAGCTTCTTGTACTTTATTGAATTTTTCTCTTGCTCCTTTTTTATAAGCTTCATCCATATCTACTAATTTATCAGGATGATATTTTTTTACCATTTTTCGATAAGCTTTTTTGATTTCATTTTCAGAAGCATTTTGATCGATTTCTAATATTTTATAAGCATCATCTGCACTTTTGATAAACATGGCTTTAATGCTTTCAAAATCATAAGTATTGATGTTTAAATACCTTGAAATTCTTTGTAAAGTATTTAATTCTGCTTGGTGAATTTTACTATCTGCATTGGCAACTCCAAATAAAAAATGTAAAATCTGTAAACGCATTTCATAAGTAGTTCTTCCTCTTAAATAAGCACTTACTCTTTCTGCTTCTACACTTCTTTGTTTGGCAATTTGATTAAAAGTTCTGAAAGTTGCGTTAGCTCTTTCTTTTCCGAATTGTTGTACAAAAAATGAACGCACATAATCTAATTCTCTTTGACTGATTGCACCATCTGCTTTGATTACTATTGCGGAAAGCGAAAGTAAATTCAGTTCAAAATCTCCTAAAGAAACATTTCTTCTTGGCGCATGAAAATGACTTTGAGCAGATCTTCTTCTTTGTGTTGTATTATTTTGAAAAGCAATATTATCAATTAAACTTCCTATCAAATATCCAATAAATCCTCCTGGAAATCTGTATAAACTAAAACCAATAATTGCTAAAATCCACTTAAACATATTAATTTGTTCAACTGCAAATATAATTGCTTAATTGTTATTTATAACATTTTAAATAAGCTTTAAAAAAACAAAACCCGAAATGTTGTTTTTACATTCGGGTTTTGAAATTTTATTTTTCAAAAAACTTTTTCTTTTATAAAGTTTCTTTCAACCATTTAAAGAATTCTCTTTGCCAAACCATTGCATTTTGAGGTTGTAAAACCCAATGATTTTCATCTGGCAAGAAAAGTAATCTACTTTTAATTCCTCTTAATTGTGCAGCTTGAAATGCTGATAATCCTTGTTCTGTAGGTACGCGATAATCTTTATCTCCTTGAATAATATATATTGGCGTATCCCAATTTTGAACAAAATTTACTGGATTGTATTCTTCAAATGCTTTTTGCGCAGTTTTATTATCTTTTTCCCAATAAGGTCCTCCAATTTCATGTTCGATAAAGAAAACTTCTTCTGTAGTCCCATACATTGTTTTTAAATCAAACACTCCATCGTGAGAAATAAAGCTTTTAAAACGACCTTCATGGTTTCCTGCTAACCAAAACACAGAATATCCTCCAAAACTTGCTCCAACAGCTCCTAAACGATCTTTATCAACATAAGGTTCTTCTGCTACCTCATCAATTGCATCTAAATAATCTTGCATTACGCCTTCTCCCCATTTTTTGCTGATGATTTCATTCCATTCTACACCATGTCCTGGCATTCCACGTCTGTTGGGTGCTACAATTACATATCCTTGAGAAGCCATCAATTGGAAATTCCATCTTCTGGAATAAAATTGAGATAAAGGAGATTGTGGTCCTCCTTGGGCATATAATAAAGTTGGATATTTTTTATTTTTATCAAAATTTGGCGGTAAAATTACCCAAACCAACATTTCATGTCCATCTTTTGTGGTTACATATCTCTTGTCGATTTTTGGCATATCAAATTTTTCATATAATTCATCATTGACATGCGTGAGTTGTGTTATCTTTTTAGTTTTTAAATCAAAGGAAAATATTTCTGCTGCAGCATTCATATCTGTGCGAGAAACCAATAATTTATTTCCTACTTGATCCACAATTCCTGTGATGTCAAATCTTCCTTTTGAAATTTGTTCAACCACTGGAGCAATTCTGGTTTTCCCAGGATAATTTACTTTAAAAATCTGAATGGTTCCATCAACAGGAGCATTGAAATAAAGTTCTTTTCCGTTTTCTGCCCAGATATATCCTAAAACTGTTCCATCCCAATTGGCGGTTAAATTTTGTTTTACTCCATTTTCTAAAACAATAATATCATTTTTATCTGCTTCATATCCAGGAGTTTCCATTTGTAAATATGCTAAAGCTCCATTTTTTGAAAACTTAGGATTTGTATCATATCCTTCATTTTCTGCTGTAAGATTTTCAGTTTTCTGAGTCTTTAAGTTATATTTATAAATATCTGTATCTGTGCTGAGTACATAATCTGTTCCTGCTTTTTTCTTGCTGACATAATAGATATTTTCACTGTCTGGACCCCAGATGTAATCTTCTTCTCCCCCAAAAGGAGCTTGTGGAGTATAATAAGGTTCCGCTTTCATGATGTCTGTTTCTTCTTCGGTTTTTATATTTTTATAAAAAACATGATTGAAACTTCCATCATTATAAACATCCCAATGTCTAAAATCTAAAGCATCAAAAACATAAGCATTGCTTTTGTCTAAATCATCATAAAGATCTTTTCCTAATACTTGATTTATTTTTACACTTTTATGAAAGAGTTTATATTTTCCATCAGGAGAAATATTTCTGTCGTCCATATCTGAAGTCATATGTTCTTTGGAAACTTCTTGAGCTTCTCCTCCTTCAACAGGCATTTTATAGTATTTTTTATCAAAAGAATTTTCCTCCATATTTGGAGTGTTTACTGTGTAATAAAAATGTTTAGCATCTTTTGATAATCCATTTGCGCTAACATCTTTTACTTTCCATAAATCTTCTGGTGTCATATTTTCTTGTGCAAATAAAGAAGTGGTAAAAAGAAAGAGCAATAAAAAACTAATTTGATTTCTCATATTTAAAAATTTTAAAAGGCTAATTTACTCAAAAATTTCTTAGCCACCTATTTCTCTTCTTTTTATAGAAAAATAGATTTTTTACTTTCTATAAATAAAATCTATTAAATAATTTATTTCTATAAATTTTATTAAGTAAAATCAACGGATTTTAAGCGATTTTAAAAGACTTTATTTTATTTCTTATAGATTGATATAAATCCGCTTATTTAAACTTAATATAATAGCTAAAATAAAGTATTTACATAAAAAAGTGATATTTTATAACTTCAACTATAAAATATCACTTTAAATAATTTGTTCCACGTGAAACAACAAAACTCTATCTTCCTAAATGAACTAACAAAGCAGAAATATCACTGGGTCTAACTCCACTTACTCTGGAAGCTTGAGAAACCGTGACTGGTTTTATTTCTTTTAATTTTACCCTTGCCTCCATAGACATAGAAGAGAGTTTTGAATAATCAAATCCTGCAGGAATTTTTAATCCTTCTAAACGATTTAATTTATCTGCGTTTTGTTTTTCCTTTTTAATGTAATCTTTATACTTAACTTGAATTTCTGTTTGCTCAATAATTTCTTCTTCTAAATTATTTTCAGCAATATAATTTTTTACACTTTCCAACTGACGAATATCCTCCATAAAAATACGCGGTCGTTTTAAAATTTTATGTAATCTGATTTGCTGTTTTAAAGGAGAAGATTCTTTTTTCTCAAAAATAGGTTGAATTTCTTTTGGTGTTACGCCTGTATCTTTTAAAAACTGAATAAATTTTTCAGAAGATTCTTCTTTATATTTTAGTCTTTCATATCTTTCTTTGGAAGCTAAACCTAATTCATAAGCTTTTTTTGTCAACCTAAAATCAGCATTATCTTGTCTTAATAAAGTTCTGTATTCTGCTCTTGAAGTAAACATTCGATAAGGTTCTTCTGTTCCTTTTGTAATCAAATCATCTATTAAAACTCCGATATAAGCTTCATTTCTTTTTAAAGTAAATTCTGGTCTGTTTTGCACTTTTAAAGCTGCATTTATTCCCGCCATTAATCCTTGACAACCCGCTTCTTCATATCCTGTTGTTCCGTTGATTTGTCCAGCGAAAAATAATCCTTCCACCAACTTAGTTTCTAAAGTATGTTTTAATTGTGTTGGCGGAAAATAATCATATTCTATTGCATATCCTGGTCTGAAAAATTTTACATTTTCAAATCCTGGCACCAAACGCAAAGCTTTATATTGAATATCTTGTGGTAAAGAAGTTGAAAATCCGTTGACATAATATTCAATTGTATGCCATCCTTCTGGTTCTGCAAAAATTTGATGTCTTTCTTTTTCTGCAAAACGATCAATTTTATCTTCTATACTCGGACAATATCTCGGACCTGTACTTTTTATTCTTCCATTAAACATCGGAGATCTATCAAAACCTTCTTTTAAAGTTTCATGAACTTCAGGAGAAGTATAAGTAATATAACAAGATCTTTGTTTTGTTACTGGTTTTGTTTCATCAGAATAAGAAAATTTTCCTGCATTTTCATCTCCGGGTTGTTCTATCATTTTAGAAAAATCTAAAGATCTTCCATCTACCCTTGGGGGAGTTCCAGTTTTCATTCTTCCAGATTCAAAACCTATTTTTTCTAAATCTGCTGTAATTCCTGTTGAAGCTCTTTCACCTACTCTACCTCCTCCATAACTATGTTCACCAATATGGATTAATCCATTTAAGAAAGTTCCATTGGTTAAAATCACAGTTTTTCCGTAAAATTCGATTCCTGTTGAAGTTCTGATTCCTCTGATTTTATCATTTTTTACGATGATTCCTGAAACCATTTCTTGGTAGAAATCTAAGTTTTTTGTTTGTTCTAAAACTTTTCTCCACTCTGCAGAAAACATCATTCTATCACTTTGCACTCTCGGACTCCAAACTGCAGGTCCTCTTGATCTATTCAACATTCTGAATTGAATAGCACTTTTATCACTTACAATTCCACAATAACCTCCTAAAGCATCAATTTCTCTGATGATTTGTCCTTTAGCTATTCCTCCCATAGCAGGATTACAAGACATTTGTGCAACATTATCCATATTCATGGTGACCAATAAGGTTTTACATCCCATATTTGCTGCTGCAGTAGCTGCTTCACTTCCTGCATGTCCTGCGCCAACTACGATTACTTCATATTCCAATCCAAACATTTTTTGCTCATTTTTTAAAATTGTTCCACGTGGAACAATTTAGTTTTTTCGTTTTCTTTTTCTCGCATTTCTGCTATTTCCTCTTCAGTAAAATCTTTATATCCGCAGTAATGTAAAATTCCATGTGCCATCACTCTCAACAATTCTTCTTGAAAATCTACTTTATATTTGATAGCATTTTCTTTTACTCTTTCAATACTGATAAAAATTTCTCCTGAAATAATATTTCCAATCGTAGAATCAAAACTAATAATATCTGTAAAATCTGTATGATTTAAATATTGCTGATTTAATTCATCAAGGAATTTATCATCACAAAAAGTATAGATTATTTCTCCTAATTCTTTGTTTTCTGATTGAATTATTTTTTTAATCCAAGCTTTATATTTTACTGGATTTTCTATTATAAAATCATTTTTGCTGATAAATTCAATCATTTTCTGTATTAAAATATTCCTGTACGATTTGTTTATAATCTGGTTGCAAAGGTAAAAATTGTCTGTTTAATATTTCAATAGTTTGGAAATACTCTTTGGCTTTTTCTAAATCTTCTTCTTTTGTATTTTTATATACTTTCTCATTGGTGGTGGCTTCTCTTTGATTTTCTTGTTCTTGTTTATAAGAAGCTTCATGCAAACGAATCATTTGTTCTTTCATTTGTGTCATCATTTCCAATGTTTTTTTAGAAAAACCTCTTCTTAATAATTCTTCTTCTGTTCTTTCCATTTCATCTCGTAAACGCTTTGCATCTGCTCCTAAATTTTCTTGCTGAATTAAATCTTGCAACTGAAATCTTAATTTCTGTTGTTGCTTATAAATCTCATATAATTCAGCACTGTTTTGTTCTTCTGAAGGCAATTGTCCATCTCCATATTGAGATCCATCTTCTCCGCCCTCGCCGTCTTGATTTCCGTTTTCTCCATCTTCTCCTTCCCCTTCTTCTCCACTTTCTCCATCTTCGCCTTCACCGTCAGCTTCACCAGATTCCATTCCTTCTTGCATGCTTTCATTCAAATCTTCTTGTCCTTGAATAATATCAGGAAGTTGAAATTTTTCTCCATCTCCGCCTTCTCCTGGTTGTGGCATTCCTTCTCCTTCGCCTTCTCCCTCAGCTTGCATCATCATTTCCATATTTTGAAGCGTATTATCTAAAAGATTTGCCAAGTCATTAGCTCCCGTTAAAACATATTGCTGACTCATCGTTCCATTTCTCAAATTGAACTTTGCTAAATCTTTTAAAGCTTTATCTATATTAAAATCTATATCTATTAATTTGGTGGTAATCTGATCTGAAATCATAGGATTTCTTAAAGCTAAAGCATATAAACTATCATCAACATGTTTAAAATTTTCTCGTAAAGTTTGTTGATATTGCAAACGATCTCCAAAATCTGGACTTTCATTTTCCATATTTTCAAAATCAATCATTAAATCTTCTTGACTAAAAGAAAAAACAATTAAATTATCTAATATCTGTCTCAAAACTCTGGCATCTTCTACCATTTGTTCTTGATCTCCTATTTGCATATCCATCTGCATTCCTTCTGCCAATTGACGCATTTTTTCTGCAGCAGATTGTTGATTTTTCTTAGCTTTATTTTTTAATTCTTCAGTTGATTTTTCTTTACTATCTTCTTGATTTTCAGAACTTTCTAAGTTTTCTTTAGCTTCTTCTTGATCTTTTCCAACACTTCTTTCCTTAGCTTCATCTCTACCTAAATCCATAGGTTTTCTCAACTGCAGATTTTCTTGTTGTAAATCTTCTAAAGCTTCTGTTATTTCCTTAAATTTTTTATTTAAACGTTCTTGACTTTCAGAGTTATTTTTTTCTTCATTTTCAGATAATTCCTGTTGCTCTTTTGCTAATCTACTTAAATCTTCTGTTAAGCGTTCTGCCTTTTTTTGAACATAATATCTCTTAGTTAATTCTAATAATTTTTCTAAATCTCGATCTTCAGCTTTTTTGTTTTTAGCCATTTTTTCTAATTTCTTAGCTAAATTTTCTTGACCGATTTTATCTTTATATTTTTCTAATTCATCTAAAAGTTTTTCGTTTTCTTTTAAACGTTCTTCGTTCTTTTCTAACTTTTCTTTTAATTGATTTTTATGTTCATCATCTTTATCTTTCTGAAAATTATCCAGATCATTTTTCATTTTTTCTGTATAATCTTTCATCTTTTCATTATCCTGACGAACTTTCTGCATATAATCTTCAAACTTCTTTCTGTCGTTATAATTGAAATTAGATTTTTCTTTCTGCAGTTGATCTAATTCCTCAAATAACTTTTCAGTTTCTTTCATCTGATCTAAAGATTCTTGCATGCCTTGAATAGATTCTTTCTGATTTTCAAGCTGTTTTCTTTCTTCTTCTTCAATTGTTCTTTTTCTATAAGTAAAAGTTTCACTTTGAGAAGATTTTGGACTATTGATTCCATCATTATCAAAAACTTGAAAATAAAATTCATAAGCTTCTCCCCTATCCAAGTTTAAAGTATCTGGAAAAACATATAAAAACTCATCAAAATTACTTTTGTTGATGGTTATATTTCTTTTCTGTTTTTGATTTTCAGCATTGGTTTTATAATAAACTAATTCCAGTTTTGTCAATCCATAATCATCAGAAATTCTTCCATGAAAATACATTTTTTCATCCTCTAAAGTATCTTTTTTCATTTCCATTTTTATTTCAGGAAATTGATCTTTTATTACTTTAAGTTGATAAGTCAGCTTTTCATAATCTGTTAGATTTTTATTGGAAGTTGTGATTTTATAAGTGGTATTTTTATAAAAATTTTCTGTCAAATGAAATTGATTCTGCTCCTTGGAAAAATTTAAAATCGTATCTGTTAATTCTAAATTTACTTTTTCAGTAGATTTTGTCTGTAAATTCCAAGTGATTTCTGTTCCTTCTGGAATGCTGATATTTCCTGTTCCTTTTATGGTTTTATCAGATTTATTAAGATAAGCAGGATATTTTAAATCCATTTTAAAATCTAATAATTTAGGAACTTCAATAATTTCTAATTCATATGTTCTGGAGCGAACAGAATTTCCAGTTAAATGAAATTTTGTATTTTCTTTTATTCCTTCAAAAGTGTAAGAAAATTCATTATTATTTTCTTTTTTTAATAAATATTCTTTTCCTTGATAATTAATTTTTACTTCATCAGGATTTATTTCTCCTTGGGTGTGCACTTTTAATTCAAAGTTTTCATTTTCTTTTGTTTGTAAATTTTCATTTAAAACATAAAAAGAAAACGGTGCAGGTGGTTCATATACTTGTTGATAATTTACAACTCTTGAATAACTATCTGAAAAGAGATTTAATTTTCCTGAAATCCAAATTCCAAAAAATATAATAATAGGAATGGCAGCATATTTTAAATAAGCTAAATTGCTTTTAAAATTGATGGCAAATTGAAAAGGAATAGGTTGTAATTCTTCTGCTTTTTGATCTATACTGGCTAATAATAATTCAGAATTATTGTTTTTTTCTGCTGCTTTTAGTTGAAGAATATTCAATAATTTATCATTTACTTCAGGAAAATGTTTTCCTATTATTTTTGCAGCTTCTTCATAAGAAATTCCTTTAGAAATTTTTAAAAGTTTAAATAATGGATAAAGAATAAATCTTATAAATAATCCGATTTCAACAAAAATAAAAAGCCAGAATAAGATTAATCTTCCATTTTGATTTAACCAGAAGAAATATTCTAAGAAAATGGTCAATAAAAAATATAATAATCCAATAGCAAAAAATAATATACCTCCTTTTATTAATTCATTGGTATAAAATTTTCTATTAAACTTTTCAAGTTTAGCTATGATATTATGGTATTTACTCATCCTTCTAATTTACAGAGAATAACCACTAAAGTTACGATTTTAAATAAAAATACCAAAATCAGGATTTTATATTTTAAAATTCTAAGTAGAAAATTATTTTTTAATCATTTCTACATGAGGAATTCCATCTTCTAAATAAGGTTTTCCTATTGTTTTAAATCCGTGTGAAGTATAAAAATCTGTCAAATGTTGTTGTGCAGAAATTTTAATTTTTGAAGTTTTATATTTGTTTTCAATAGTATAAATTGCTTTTTTCATCAATTGATGGGCAATTTTTTTTCCTCTAAAATTATTTTTTACCACTACTCTACCGATTGCTGCTTCTTCAAAATAAATTTCAGGTGGAAAACAACGCGCATAAGCAATAATTTCTTCTTTTATTTTTCCTAAAATATGAATAGCTTTTTGATCTTTTCCATCAATATCAAGATAAACACAATCTTGTTCAACTACGAAAATTTCTGATCGCAATTGAAGAAAATCATACAATTCTTTTGTAGTTAATTCTGAAAATTCTTTTTCTTCTAACTGTAAAGAAAATTCATTTTTAAGAACATCTGATTTTTTCAACTCTTCTTTCATGTCTTCCGCCGTCAAATTTTGTTTCTAAAAAAATATCTACCATTTTTAAAGCTTGTTCTAAAGAAATATATCTTGCAGGAAGACTTAAAATATTTGCATTATTATGTTGTCTTGCCAAAGCGGTAATTTCTTCATTCCAACATAAAGCACAACGCACATTTTGGTGTTTATTGGCTGTCATTGAAGCGCCATTTCCACTTCCACAAATTACAATTCCAAAATCAACTTCTTTTGATTCTACTGCTTTTGCAACAGGATGAACAAAATCTGGATAATCTACACTATCTGTATTATTAGTTCCGAAATTTTTTACTTCAATTTCTCTTTTCTCAAGTGTTTCTTTTATTTTTTCTTTATAATTTGTTCCTGCGTGATCGTTTCCTATAGCTATTTTCATAATTAAGATTTTAAGTGGTTTACAAATATAAGCATTGCTATTTAGCTAATTATTAATAATGAAAATTTAGAAAAAAAATTTTTGTCAGAATTTACATATTTATATATAAATAACTGATTTTAAACTATTTATAAATAAAAAAATTCATTGTTAATTCAGAAAATAAAAGTCTTCATTTTCAAGCTTTTAAAATTAACCATGATTGTGGATAAGTTTTAATTTCTTTTGAAAACTAAATTTTGAAAATTGAAAAATATTTTCAGCTATAAACATTTTTATAAATTCCAAAATATAACTCTTGAATTTAATAAGGATTTATTCACATCCTTTTTAGAGTTATCAACAATAAAAATTATCGTTTTTTTCAACTTTTTTAAAGTTTTTATTTGTTCACAATTGTTGATAGTTTTATAAAACTCCTTGATTTTAAATATTTTACTATTAACAATTCTTATTTTTATTGTTGATGAGAAAGTAAAAATCAATTTTCAAAATATTTCAATCTATTTTTATACCTCTATTCACAGCCTATTATAATCAGTATTATTTTTTTTAAATTTTAAAGAAAGAAAGATATTAATATAATATATGTTGATAACTAAAAAATTAAACGATATGTAATTTACCTTCTTTAAATTCTTTTAAAATGTTTTTTGCTTTTTCTTTATCTTCTGGATGAACTTTTAGAAATATTCCGCCCATTGCATTGGAATAAAAAGGAATGATCCCAATTACGGTTTCGTTTTGAAAAAAGAAACGTATTTCTTGCTGTTCTAAAATCAGCTTTAAAACAGCATATTCATGAGGATAAGTAAAAGCAGCAATTTTAATGAAATTTGTCATATTTATAAGCTGTGTTTAAATAAATAAAGATAGAAAATAGGTTTTATTAAACACTGAAATTAAAGAAAAATATAAGAATTGCAGAAAGTATTTTAAAAGTAAATAAGAATTAGTTTTCTTAAAATTTATTTATAGTTTAAAGTATTATGTAAATTTGAAAGTATAATCTTTATATAAAACTATAACTTTATGAAAACTTCAAACAGAAATAAAAGACAAATCACTTTATATTATAATTCTCAAAACGAATTAGGCAAGAAAACTTATGCAGCAGCTCAAGCTACAAAAGAAGATTTATTAGCGATAAATATAGCTAAAAATCAAGTTTCTGGAACAGAATGGACAAAATTAGCAGAAGATATGAATCTTGATATTCTTGATTTAATTGATCAGAATCATAATGTATTTAAAAATATTTACGGAAAAGAAAAAGTAAATTTATCTACAAAAGATGCTTTAAAATTAATTAAACAAAATCCTGAAATTTTAGCTTATCCTATTGCTGTTTGTGGAGATAAAACAGTACAAATTAGAAATGCAAGTGAAATGAGAAAAATGTTTTCTCCAGATTCTAAAGGTACAAATTTGACAAATTAAAAAACATAAAAAAAGCTGTTTTCAATTTCTGAAAACAGCTTTAAAAATTTTAAATTTTATTTATTTCTTACAGCTTACTTGCCATAATTAAAGCATTGTAAAGATTTGCCATTCTTCCTGATTTAGAAACTTCTGTAAAAGGTTTTCTAATATCTTGATTTTCTCCTAAAATTACTTCTTGATCAGTTTTAATTCCGCTGTCCATAATAACTTGTTTTACTTGTGCAGCAGTTAATTTTGGGAAATAAGAACGAATTACCGCAGCAATTCCAGCTACTTCTGGAGCTGCCATTGAAGTTCCTTGTAAGAATTTATATTTATTTAAAGGAGTTGTTGCCCAAATTTGAACACCTGGTGCAAAAACATCAACGCTTTTCTTTCCATAATTAGAAAAAGGAGCAACTAAATTTTCTCCATAAGAAGGGCTTAAAGCTCCAACTACAATTACGTTATCCGTAATTTCCTCATCATGACCTGGCCATTGATCATTAGGATAAATTCTGTTTTCATCTAAATCTTTGCTGTCATTTCCTGCTGCTTTTACTAAAAGTACATCGTGTTCTTCTGCATATTTAAAAGCATCCATAACCCATTCTGGATGAGTAGAAAAATCTTTTCCAAAACTCATATTGATGATTTTTGCACCATTATCAACAGCATATCTGATTCCTAAAGCAATATCTTTATCATATTCATCTCCGTCTGGAACAGCTCTTAAAGACATGATTTTTACATTTGCAGCTACTCCATCCATCCCGATGTCATTGTCTCTTACAGCTGCGATAATTCCAGCTACGTGTGTTCCATGAAGAATATCATCTTTATCATCTGTTGGTCCAGTTACATCATTATTTCCATAATCTGTATCATTGATATCATCTACATCATCTCCTACAATTTCACGACCATCATATTCTATATTAAGATGATATTTTAATTTATCTTGATAATATTCTACTGCAGAATCCATTTGCTCATCTGCTTTGTTTAATTCTTCAATGATTTCTTCTGTGTTTTCAGCACCAGCTTGTACCATCATATTAGAAAGTAAACCTTGAGCTTGTTTTAAATCAGTGTCTTCAGTTTCAATTTTTTGAATATCTTCAAGGGTAAGATTTTCTAAATCTGTAGCTTTTTTTACCAAATCAACTGCAGCAGTCAACATAGTTTTTGTTTGTTCATATTGACCTTTGTTTTGCTCAATTTGTTTTATAACTTGATTAGCTTCTTTTTGTTCTTCCTCATATTTTTTTTGAGCACTTAAGTATAATTCATATTCTTCTTGATCTGAAGAACTGATTTCATCTTTAGATTTTCCTTCATACTTAGGTTTTAATTTTCTAAGAATTCTTACAAATTCTAAATTATCATGAACAGCATCTCCTAAGAAATTCCAACCATAAATATCATCTATATATCCATTTCCATCATCATCAATTCCATTGCCTTCAATTTCTTTTTCATTAATCCATAAAGCATCTTTTAAATCTTCGTGATATACATCAACACCAGAATCTAAAACACCAACAATTACAGATTTTCCTTTATGATTTTTGATGATTTCTTCATAAGCCTTTTTTGTACTGATTCCTGGAACAGTATCAGAAACCATATTCATATGAGGCCAATCTTTTAGCTCATCTTTTTTCAGTTTTAATTTTTTTTCTGGCATTCCAGAAACATCATTTTTTAAGGGTTCATGCTTTAAGTTTTTTAAAGCAGGTCCACAACTCACCAATAATGCTGCAGCTCCTAAAGAAGCAAAAGTTGTTTTTAATAATCGATTTTTCATAAATAATTTAAGAATTAAAATTTTTGTAAGCGGATATATTAATTTCAAGTTTTTTTATTAGATTTTATCAATCTAAAAATTTATCGGGCAAAATAATAAAAAACCTAAAAGGAAGCTGTATTTTTTTCTTCTTATTAGGCTATATTTAACACAGAATATTAATTTTTTCTTCTTTTTACTCTTTTAAATACAAAAATAAGTTTCTATTGAAGTAGAATTATTTATTTTTAGCCCTTTAATTTATTCTTTATCTTATGAATAAAAGTTTTATAGAACAATTATTAGAGCATTTTGAATTGCCTTTACAAAATCCAGTATTGATATTTTCATTAATACTATTTATAATTCTTCTTGCTCCTATTCTTTTGAAAAAAATTAAAATTCCTGGAATTATAGGATTAATTATCGCAGGAATTGTCATAGGTCCTGAAGGATTTAATGTATTAGAATCTGATAAAATTGAGATTTTTTCAACCATAGGATTATTATACATTATGTTTATTGCTGGGTTGGAACTGGATATGAATCAGTTTAAAGCCCATAAAAATAAAAGTCTGGTTTTCGGATTTTTTACTTTTGCAATTCCTATGGCCATAGGATATCCTGTTTACTATTATATTTTAGGACAATGGGATGAACACATCAGCCAAGAAGCTGCTTTGTTAACCGCCAGTATGTTTGCCACACATACTTTGGTGAGTTATCCAATTGTCAGTAAATTAGGATTGGCAAAAAACGTGGCAACTTCTATTACTGTTGGTGCTACAATCTTAACAGATACTGCAGTTTTAATCTTATTAGCAGTAATTTTAGGATCGCATTCTGGAGGATTATCTCAAGAATTTTGGATTCAGTTGATTATCGGAATTGTTCTATTTTCAGCTTTCATGTTTTATGTAATTCCAAAACTCACCCGATGGTTTTTCAGACAATTTGCAAGTGAAAAACATTCGCATTATATCTTTATTTTAGCTGTAGTTTTCTTAGCTGCTTTCTTAGCAGAAATTGCTGGTTTAGAATCTATTATCGGAGCTTTCTTTGCTGGTTTAGCTTTAAATAAATTAGTACCGAATTCTTCAACCCTGATGAATAGAATTGAATTTATAGGAAATTCATTATTTATTCCTTTTTTCTTCATCAGCGTAGGAATGATTGTAGATGTAAGCGTAATTTTCCAAGGTCCATTAGCTTTAATTATTGCAGCAACTTTAACTATTGTTGCTTTAGTAGGAAAATGGTTAGCTGCTTGGGTAACGCAGTTGGTTTATAAATTTACCAAAGGACAAAGAGGTATTATCTTTGGATTGAGTAGTGCGCACGCTGCAGCAACTTTAGCAATTATAATGGTGGGGCATGATGCAGGAATTATTGATGATAATATTCTGAATGGTACAGTTATTTTGATTTTAATCACTTGTATTATTGCTTCTTTAGTAACAGAAAAAGCTGCTGTTGAAGTAATAAAAGACACAGAAGATGATTACAAACTGGATCCTGCAATGGCAAATGAAACTATTTTAATGCCAATTGCAAATACACATAATATTGAAAAAATGTTGGATTTTGCTGTTTATGTAAAAGATAAACAATCTGAAATTCCATTATCAATTCTTAGTGTAGTTCCCAATACTGATGAAGCAGAAAAGAAAATTATTCAAGCTAAAGAAAGTTTAGAAACTGTTTTAAAAGAAACAAAAGCTTCAGAAACAAATGTAGAAGTAAAAGCAACTATAGATCATAATGCTGCCAGTGGAATTGCCAGAACAGCAAGAGAAGTAATGGCAGATTTAATTTTCTTAGGTTGGCCAGAAAAAGTTGGTTTTGTAGATAAAATTATTGGAGATAAAATGGATAGTATTATTTCTTTAACAGAAAAAACACTATTTATTTGTGATTTTAAAGCTCCGCTAATCGATCATAAAAGAATATTTTTAGTAATTCCTCCTCATGCAGAATTTGAAGAAGGTTTTGTTGTTTGGATGAATAAAATGGTGCAATTATCTGTGGAATTATCCATTCCGATAGAATTGCGTTGTACAGAAACTACTTATCATTTTATTCAAAAGTTTATAAAAAATAATAAACTCAGTATTACTATAGAATACAAAGAATTTAAAGATTGGGAAGATTTCTTTATTCTTACAAAAGATATTAAAGACACTGATTTATTGATGGTTGTTGGTGCAAGAAAAGGATATATTTCTCATAATTGGAATATGCAACGTTTGCCAGGTAAATTGGAAAGACATTTACCAAATCAAACCAAAATTGTGATTTATCCACAGTAAAATATCAGAATTTTAAAGACAAATAAAAACTCCCAGAAAAAATAATTTTCTGGGAGTTTTTTTCTGATAAAAATAAAATTTATACCAAAGCTTCTTCAGTAGATAAAGCTGAATTTTTCATTTCTTCCAATTCTTCATCAAAAAAGAATTGATCTCCTACTATTGGTTTTAAATCATCTAACCAATATGCTTCTGGATCATATTTTGCAAAAAATGGTTTTGCTACCCAATCAGGATTTCTTCCTTGCAACATTTGTAAAGCAAATACTTTTTCCATTTTTCCGTTGATAGGAATTTCTGTAACTCCTAAGATTTGAACTTTTCCTGGTGTTGCAGACATACTCGGACCACGAACTGTTCGGCTTAATCCGCTGACTTGTTGATAAGCTTTTCTGAAAATATGCCAAGTTTCTACCAATGGAAGTTCAAAATGAGCTTTTGCTCCTGTATCTCTTTCAATAAACATATAATAAGGAATCATTCCCATATTGACTTGTTTTTTCCACATTTCAGCCCAAACATCAGGACAATCATTAATATGTCTAACTAAAGGAGATTGCGTTCTGATTATTGCGCCAGTGCTTTGAATGCGTTTTACAGCTTCTTTTACCGTTGGAGTAGATAATTCAACAGGATGATTAAAATGAGCCATAAAAGCTAAACTAAATCCTGCATCAGTAATTTCTTTAAACAGTTCTATAAATTTATCTGCATCTTTATCAGTAGTATATTTATAAGGCCAAAAACTAAGTGATTTTGTTCCAATTCTGATGGTTTGTAAATTGGTTTTATCTTTATTTTTTATAAATGGATCTATGTATTGTTTAAAAATTTTATAACCCATAATCATAGGATCTCCTCCTGTAAATAAAATATCTGTTATTTCAGGATGCTCAGAAAGATAATCTATGATAATATCAGTTTCTTTCATCGCAAATTTCATCCCATCCATCCCCACAAATTGAGGCCATCTAAAACAAAAAGTACAATAACTATGACAAGTTTGTCCAGCTGTAGGAAAAAACAAAGCAGTTTCTCTATATTTATGCTGCACGCCTGGTAAAACATCTCCATTTAATTCTGGAACATTCATCTGCATTTGATGAGCTGGATGTGGATTTAATTTCTGACGAATTTCATTGGCAATTTCTCTTAATTCCATTCGTTTTTTTCCAGCTTTTATCGCTTTATCCATTTTGTCAAATTCCGCTGGAGGCAACATTCCTTTCTGTGGAAAAGTTAAATGAAAAATAGGATCATCTTTATAATTATCCCAGTCGATTAATTCATCGACTACATAATTATTGGTTTTAAAAGGTAAAACTTGTCCTAAAACTTCTATCGCTGTTTTTTCTTCTTCCGAAAGATGTTTTTCTACTTGCGGAATTTTTCTAAAACTTCGAATAGCATAAGCTTTATACTTTTTTGATGTACTATTTTTATTTAACATAATTTAATAAACTTAATTAATAAAATTAACTATTATATAAAATAATAAATATTTTTGTAGCTTCTCTTGATGTATTATAAGATTTTGATTTTCAGAT